>MDSW01109590.1_pt1 | contig 24199 bp, 25 predicted proteins | sample 811171 | NCBI WGS metagenome assembly MDSW01 (sample SAMN05326641, study PRJNA326480) | marine metagenome | isolation source: seawater | place: Atlantic Ocean: North West | collected 2012 | reverse complement strand
CATGATAGGTGAGGAAGTACACGCAAATGAGTTGGTTGAATTTGTTGGTCAATACACTAACAAGATAGACTTATCAACTCAACCTAAAGGAGTTTACTTCTTAGAGATTACTTCAGATAATGGAGGAATCAACAAGAAGGTAGTTCTTCAATAGGTAGATTTGTAAATTTATCAGCGAAAGGGCTCGGGGGGTTAAACCCCCGAGCTTTTTTGTTTTAAAACAGTATGTTTATTAAAATAAGTTATATTTAATTTATGATTTTAATAGCTGACAGCGGTTCCACAAAAAGCGATTGGTTACTATGTGATCAAGATTATAATATAATACAAGAGTATAATACAAAAGGATTTAATCCTTATTTTGTTGATGGAGAAACAATAATACGAGAATTACAAAACTCAGATTTTTCTAAAATTAGAAACCAAATAAAACAAATATATTTTTATGGGTCAGGTTGTGCTTTAGAAGAGAAAAAAAATATAATTAAAAAACATCTAAAATCTTTTTTCTTAAATTCAGAGATAACAATCAGGCATGATTTAGAGGCTAGTTGTTATGCTTTTTATAAAAACAAACCTAATATAACATGTATATTAGGAACAGGTTCGAATTCTTGTTTTGTTGAAAACAAAGAAACAATACATACAAAACCTTCTTTAGGATTTTTGTTAGGTGATGAAGCTTCGGGTAGTTTTTTTGGTAAAAAAATTCTGCAGCATTATTTTAATAACAAATTAACTAATGATTTAAAAATAGAATTAGAATCAAATTTTATTACAGATTATAAAATCATAATAGGAAAAATTTATAATAATAATAGGCCAAATATGTTTTTAGCAAAATATTTCCCTTTTGTTTTTCAAAACAAAAATAATCCAATAATTAGAGATTTAATTAATTCTGCATTGAGAGACTTTTTTGACTTAAGTATAGCCTGCTTTCAAAATCACAAAGATGTTAAAATTAATTTTTCAGGTTCAGTGGCTTTTTATTTAAAAAAAGAAATTCAAGAACTACTAGATTCTAAAAATTGTTTTTTAGGAGACATAATAAAAACTCCTTTAAAAGAGTTAGTAAATAATCATTTTAAAAATAAATAAAAAAATAAAATTATTTATTTTTGTCAAAACTTATATTATGGAAAAACACGATCAATTATACTTCAACTTATTACTTACATGGCATCAGTCAGCAATGTCTGCTTTAGGAAAAATAAATAATCCAGTTACAGGAAAAATGGAAAGAAACTTGGATCAGGCCCAAGCTATGATAGATATGTTAGAGATGTTACATGTGAAAACAAAGGGTAATGTTTCTGAAGAAATGGAAAAAACACAAAATATGATGTTATCAGAATTAAGGTTAAATTTTGTAGATGAAAAAGATAAAGAAAAAAACAAGCCAGATTCAAAAGAAGAAAAAAGCAATAAAAAAGCTAAAAAGTAGTTATTTTTATTTAACATGAAATTTCGATTAATATTTATAATAGGGTTATTAGCTATAATCACCTCTTGGGTTCTCTTTTTTAATCAAAAGCAAAAACATAAAGAGGAGATTTTATTAAAAACACAATTTATAGAAGAAAGTAATAGGCTAAGAGATGATTTAGATGACTTGATAGATGATCATGATTTTTTGAAAGATGAGTATGGTAATCTTAATTCAGAATTAGAATTTAAAGATTCTCTTATAGAAGAGTATTCTCAAGAAATTAAAAGGCTTTTAAAAAAAGAAGGACAATTAAAGGAAGCTAAGAAAAAAATAGCAAAACTAAGAGAGATAAGCGTTAAGTATGTTAGACAAGTAGATTCTTTACTATTACTAAACAATCAACTTTTACTTGAAAACGATAGTGTAAAAAAAATAAACAAAAAAATAAATAGAGAAAATAGTAAATTAACAATTCACAATAAACAATTGTTGAATAAAGTGTCTGAGGCATCTGTTTTGAAATTAGACACAGCTATTATTACAGGTATTAGGTATACAGAATCAGGTCGTGAAAAAGAATCTAAAAAAGCAAGAAACATACTAAGGTTGATTGTTGAATACAATATAAGTGAAAACAAATTCACAGAACCAGGAGAATATTTTTTATATATTCAAATTGTTAATCCAAACAACGAGAATATCTTTAATTTTCAAAAAAATTACAAGTTAGAATGTGAAGATCAAAATTTTATTTGTGCAGAAATGGATACAATTAATTATCAAAATGAATTCTATGAAGGAGAAATCATTTGGACAAGAGGAGATGTATTAATAGAGGGTCTTTATACTTTTAATTTTTTTATAAATTGTGATTTTATAGGATCAACAACAGTATTATATAAATGATAAAAATAATTTCATATAATGTAAATGGCATTAGATCTGCTATTAGAAAAGATATATGTGGATGGTTGAAAAAAGAAACACCTGATATAATTTCATTTCAAGAATTAAAAGCTTTTCCAACCCAATTTGACTCAACTGTTTTCGAATCTTTAGGATATAGTTGTTATTGGTTTTCCTCAGAAAGGCCAGGTTACAGCGGTGTGGGTATTTTGACAAAAAAAGAACCAAACAAAGTTATATACGGAATGGGAAATAAAACACATGACAAAGAAGGCAGAGTTATGAGTTTAGATTACGATGATTTTTCTGTTATTTCAGTGTATATGCCCTCAGGTTCTACAGGAGAAGTAAGACAAAAGTACAAGATGGAGTTTTTAGAAGATTTTTACTTTTTTATTCAAAAAAAAATAAAAACAAACAAAAATATTATTATTTCAGGAGACTTTAACATATGCCATAAGGCTATAGACATACACAATCCTGTTGCAAATAAAAATTCATCAGGATTCTTGCCAGAAGAAAGAGATTGGTTGACTTCTTTTTTAGAGTTAGGTTTATTAGATTCTTTTAGGTTTTTTAACAGTGCAGCAGATAACTATAGTTGGTGGACGTACAGGTTTAACGCAAGAAAAAAAAATCTTGGCTGGAGAATAGATTACAATATTGTGTCTGAAAACTTAAAAAAAAGACTTATTAATGCATCGATTATGTCAGATGTTATACATTCTGATCATTGTCCAGTATCAGTTGGATTAGTATAATAATGAATATTATTTTGTTGAAAAGTAAATTTATTATTGAAATAAATCTATAAGATAGATTGTAAATTTATTTATATATGAGATTTTTAGTTATTTTATGCTTTATGTTTTCTTCTTGTGTTACACAACAAGCAGTTTTGGATTTAAAAAAAGAAAATGAAAAATTAGAAAAACACAATCAAAAATTAAAAGTAGATATAAATGATTTAGAGTCAATAAATAAAGAGATTGACCAAGAGTTAATTCAAGCAAAAACAAAAGTTAGTAAGTTGCTAGCTCAAGTAGAAGAAGAGAAAAAGAATATATTTAAAACTAAAAATCAATTATCAGAGCTAAAATCAGCATATGACATTCTGGCTGAAAGTAAATCAAATTCTATTGAAAAGAAAGCAAAAGAAACTAAAGAGATTTTGTTAGAAATAAACAAACTGCAAGATGAACTACAAATAAAAGAAGATAAGTTGTATAATTTGCAATCAAATCTAAATATAAAACAAAAAGAATTAATTAATTATAAAGACAAAATAGACCAAAGAGAGAAAAAAATTAATGAATTGAAAAGGGTTATCAAGCAACAAGATTCTTCTCTGTTTGTTTTAAAAGAAAATTTAGTAAAATCTTTAATGGATTTCAATGGTAAAGGATTGGATATAAATATAAAAAAAGGCAGAATATATATTATGCTAGAACAAGATCTTATTTTTAATTCAGGAAGCTGGTCAGTTGATACAACGGGAAAAATAATTTTACAAGATTTAATTAAAGTTTTGTCTAGTCACGAAGATATAAATATAATTATAGAAGGACATACAGACAATAGACCTTATAACGGTTCTGGAAACATAAAAGATAACTGGGACTTAAGCGTAATGAGAGCAACATCTATTGTTAAGATTTTAACATTTGGTGATCAAATTAATCCTTCAAGATTAACAGCTGCAGGTAGAGGAGAATTTAATCCAATCACAGACAACGAATCTGACTCTTCAAGGTCTAAAAACAGAAGAATAGAGATAATACTTTATCCGTCTTTAGATAGAATTTACGATTACATTAAAAACTAATTAGGTTGTATATTTTTTATAATATTAGAACTAGAAATATTTTTTTCCATTTCCACTAAGTGAATTTTTCCTTTATTTTGAATCATAAAGTTATATCCAACAATTTCTTTTTTATTATATTCAGAACCTTTTACTAACACGTCAGGTTTTATTTTTTTTATTAGTTCTATAGGAGAAGGTTCGTTAAAAAGTATGACAAAATCCACAAATTTAATTGACTCTAGTATTATCATTCTTGTTTTTTCATTTTTTATGGGTCTTTTTTCTCCTTTTATTTTTTTAATAGAATAGTCAGTGTTTAGCCCCACAATTAATATGTCTCCTAAAGATTTAGCTTCTTTTAATAGTTTTATATGCCCAGTATGTAAAATGTCAAAACAACCATTAGTAAAAACTATTTTTTTATTGTGTAAATTTTTTTTTGTAAAGTTTTTGTAATTGATTTTTTTCATTTTTTATTTTCTCTTAAGATAAAGAAAGACAAAAATACCAATAACCCCTACCAGTATAGTCATTATTGATTGCGCTCCGTGTAAAATTATAGTAAAAGCAGATGCTATACTTTTTTCAACTTGTAAAAGCTCTAAGCCGCTTCCAACTAAAGTATGATAAGTTCCTGTCCCCCCTAAAGAGGGTATCATCATTCCATAACCACCTATAACCATTGTATATAAAGCGTCTTTTGTTTTTAAAATTAAAGTATCGTTAAAAGAGAAAAAACAAACATAAGTCATTAGGTAGTACATTAACCATATAAAAACAGTATGTGCTATAAAAAGAGTTTTGGATTTCATTTTTTTTATAGACATTAGACCTTCTTTAACTCCAGAAATAAATTTTTTGATTTTATTTTTCATTTTTTTGTATAGCAACATAATACCTAAAAAAGCAAAAAATAATATTACAATTATATATAAAATATTATTTTCATAGTTTATGTTTTCAGGCATACTGTTTTTTATAAAAAGAATAAAAGTATTTCGGTGTGTTACTATAACTAAAAAAGTTAAAATAACCATCATCACAAAATCAATAATTCTTTCTAATATTACAGTTCCAAAAAGTTTATTAAAAGGAGCCTGGGTGAGGTTGCTCATGGAAGAACATCTTGTTATTTCTCCAATTCTAGGAATAATTAAATTAGAAAAATAACCTATAGAGACAGCAGAGAAAGATTTATTGAGTGTGCTTTTGTAGCCCATGGATTTTATTAATATAATCCACCTCATTGCTCTGCTAACTAATGCTAAAAAACCAAGAAAAACAGAAATTAATATAAAATTATAATTACATTTTTGCATTTCATTTTTTATAGATTCCCAAGATTCAGGATCTTTGCCAAAAGCTATGTACAAGAGAGTAGCAGATATTGTAAAAGCTATTAAAAATTGTAATATTTTTTTAAAAGAATTCAATTTAAGGGTGTATTATGGTAGGCTCGAATTTTTTTGCTTCTTCAAAATCTAAAGAGGCATATGATATTATTATAATTTCATGTCCTTTTTGTATTTTTTTTGCCGCAGGTCCATTAACACAAATTCTATTACTGTTTTTTTCTCCTTTTATAACATAAGTTACTAGTCTTTCTCCGTTAGTTAAACTTAATAAATGAACTTTTTCGCCAGCTATCAGATTTGCTTGGTTCATTATGTTTTCGTCTATCTCTATGCTTCCTATATAGTCTATATCAGCATCAGTAACCTTTATTCTGTGTATTTTAGATTTCAAAACTTCAATTTTCATTTTTTAGATATTTAAATTGTAATGTTATCAATTAATCTTATTTTTCCAACTTTTACTGCCACAAGTATTATTGCCGGGTCATTGCGGCTAAAGTCTTTTAAAACTTCAAAGTTATTTTTTTTTCTTATATCAACATACTCAACTTTTATTAATTCATGAGAATTTAATTTTTCATAAATATCTTGTTTAATTTTTTGAATAGATGTTTTTTTATGGTTTTTTTTAGCATTCACAAGGTTTTCATATATTAAACAGGATGCTTGTTTTTCTTCAAAAGACAAAAGTCTATTTCTTGAGCTTAACGCAAGACCTTTTTGGTCTCTTATTGTTTTACAAGTGAAAAGATTTATTTTTTTAAATTTTTGCTTTATAAGTTTGTTTACAATAACACATTGCTGAAAATCTTTTTCTCCAAAGTAGACATTATAAGGTTTTATTAAATCAAAAAGCTTTTCTAAAATGATTCCCACACCATAAAAATGACCCGGTCTTCTTTCTCCTTCAAGTATTTTTTCAATCCCATCAAAATCATATTCTTTTGTAATATTATTTTGTGGGTATATTTCTTCTTTGGATGGCGCAAACAAAACTTTACACTTTGTTTTTGATATAATTTTTATGTCTTTCTTTAAATCGCAAGGATAGTTTTCGTAGTCTTCTTTTTCATTAAATTGTTTTGGATTGACAAACAAACTACATATAGATTCTTTATTTTCTTCTGCACATTTTTTAATAAGACTTATATGACCTTCGTGAAAAGAACCCATTGTAGGAACAAATCCTATTGTTTTATGATCATGTATTTTGCTTATATATTCATGTATTTCAGATATAGTTTTAATTATTATCATAATTACAAGTTAATCTAGTATTATTACTTGAAAAAAACTATAAAAAGTGTTAATTTTGCGAACCTAATGAAGAAGAAAAGAGTTTTATATATATCACAAGAAATTTCTCCATATGTTGGAGAAAGTGAGATAGCAAACTTGACTAGACACTTGCCTTATTCAATTCAAAAACATCAAGAAACCAGATTGTTTATGCCAAAATATGGCAATATTAACGAAAGAAGAAATCAGCTGCACGAAGTAATAAGATTATCAGGTATGAACCTAGTAATAGATGATTATGATAATCCTTTAATAATCAAGGTAGCTTCAATTCCTTCTACAAAATTGCAGGTTTATTTCATAGACAATGATGATTACTTTCCAAAAAGAACCTTTTTTCACTCTAAAAAAGGAGAGTTTTTGAAATTTACAGAAGAGAGAATAATTTTCTTTTGCAGAGCTGTTTTACAAACAGTAGTTAGGTTAGGCTGGAAGCCAGATTTAATACATTGCCATGGATGGATGACTTCTTTAGTGCCTTTTTATTTTAAAAAGCTTTTTGCTAACGAGCCTATTTATAAAGATTCAAAAATTATATACTCTTGCTATAAACATAAAATACCTGGCACAATTTCTAAAACTTTGGCTGAGAAATCAATATTGGAAGGAATATCACCAGATGATGTAAAGAATATTAAAACACCAAATCACATTAATTTGACAAAATTTGCAATTGATTATTCTGATGCAGTTATTACAGGAAATAATGTGTCTGCTAGTGTGAAAAATTATATAAAAGATAGTAAAAAATTACATTTATTTCCAGATCATAGTGACGAAAAGTATCCTTTTCAATATTCAGAATTTTATGATCAGATGATGGAAGCAGAATAATATATAGTGAAAATTTATTTTTTTTATTTCTTTTTTCTATTTATAATATGTTGTGACAGATCAGATGATATAGGACTTAATATACAGCCTAACTCTGATAGAATAGTACTTTCTTCTTATAGTGATACATCAATGTTTGATCTTTCTTGTTTAAAGGAAGATTCTGTTAGAACAGATGAAGTAACAACAAACATGTTAGGTTCATATTTAGACCCTTTATTCGGTAGTGTTAAATCTAATATAGCTTTACAGTACAGATTAACCTCAATAATAACTGGTTCTTTTGGAGATAATGTTATAGCTGATTCTGTTGTTTTACTTTTGCCATATGTTGGCTACTATGGTGATACTTCTCAAAATATTAATATTGAAGTTTTTAATTTAGGAGAAGATATTTTTATAGATAGTTTATATTATTCGAACACAAATTTTGTTTCATCTGATATTCTTTATTCTGGCTCTGAAAATGTTAGACCAAACAAAACAGTTTACGCAACAGGAGACACATTGCCCCCTCATTTAAGAATAAAATTAGATAATGTTTTTTTTGAACAAAACTTATTAAATACAGATGTTGCTAATTTATCATCAAATGATAATTTTATACAACATTTTAAAGGTTTATTAATTAAACCTAGTAGTACAGTAGGCATTAATAGCGCTATACTCTATTTTAATTTATTGTCAGAGTTTTCAAAAATAGAGGTTTATTATAAAAATGATTCAATAAACAATATCCCTAATATAGAAAACATTAAGTATGAGTTAGTTTCTAATTTAAGTTCTGCTCGAATAAATACTTTTGAATTAGAGTCAAATTTGGACACAGTATCTTTTCTAGGAGTGCAGTCAATGGGAGGATATAAATTAAAATTAGAATTTCAAGACATAGAGATGATAGATTCTTTATTACAAGGTAAATCAATAAATCAAGCAATATTAACTTTACATAAAGATGAAAGCATTAGCGCTTTAAATATAGGTCAAGAATCTTTGTACCCCCCTCATACACAAATTTCATTAGTCAGGATAGGAGAAAATGATAATATATATTTTTTAGATGATTATTTTAGAGGTACTAATTATTTTGGAGGAACATATAACGAAGTAGATAAAACATATTCTTTTAACATAAGTATTTATTTACAAGATTTATTATCTGGCAAGTACGTAAATAAAGGATTGCATGTTTTACCTATAGGTAGTTCTGTTAATTCAAGTAGAACACTTTTTTCTCCAAAAGTTGATTTACAGATAGTTTATACTGAAATTTAATTTATGTGTGGAATAATTGGATATATAGGACATAAAGACGTTATCCCTTTAATATTAAATGGTTTAAAAAGATTAGAATATAGAGGATATGATAGCGCGGGTATAGCTGTTTGTAATGAAAGGGATATACAAATACATAAAACAGCGGGCAAGGTTTTGGATCTAGAAAAAGAGTTAAATAATATTAAAATACAAGGCAACATAGGTATAGGTCATACTAGATGGGCTACACATGGAGAGCCAAATAACATAAACGCTCATCCTCATCTTTCTTCTTCAAATAAAATAGCATTAATTCATAATGGGATAATTGAAAACTATGATGTTTTAAAGAAAGAACTTTCATCAAGGGGTTATAATTTTAAAAGTGAAACAGACACAGAAGTTTTAGTTTATTTAATAGAAGAAATTTTGATAAATTATAAAGTAGATTTATTAGAAGCAACAAGGTTAGCTTTAAATGAAATAGTAGGTGCTTATGCTATAGCTGTCATTTCATCTGACTATCCAGATTTATTAGTTGCCGCAACTAAAGGAAGCCCTCTTGTTGTTGGTGTTGGGGACAATGAATATTTTATTTCTTCTGACGGATCACCTATAATTGAACACACAAAAAATGTAATATACTTAAAGGACGAAGAGATAGTGCAAATAAAAACAGGAGAAGAGTTATTAATAAAAACAATAAAAAACAAAAAGATAAATCCTTATATACAAAAGTTAAAAATTAATCTTGAAAACATAGAAAAAGAAGGGTACGATTTTTTTATGTTAAAAGAAATATTTGAACAACCTAAAACAATTAGTGACTGCATGAGGGGACGTTTGAATTTAAATGATGGTATAATTAAATTAGGAGGAATAGTAGATTTTGAAAAAAGAATTTTAAATGCTTCTAGATTTATTTTAATAGGATGTGGTACGTCTTGGCATGCTTCTTTGATAGGAGAGTATCTTTTAGAATCTTTATGTAGAGTACCTGTAGAAGTAGAATACGCTTCTGAATTTAGGTATCGTAATCCTATTATTAATGAAAAAGATGTTGTTTTATGTTTGTCACAATCAGGAGAAACAGCAGATACTATCGCGGCACTTAAGATTGCAAAAGAAAAAGGAGCATTAGTTTTAGGTATATGTAACGTTGTTGGTTCAACCATATCAAGATTGACAGATGCAGGTATTTACACTCATGCTGGTCCAGAAATAGGAGTTGCTTCGACAAAAGCAATTACGGCTCAAATAATAGTTTTATCTCTTTTTGCTTCTTTAATTTCTCGGAAAAAAGGAACAATAAAAGAGTCTTTTTATAGACAAATAATTACAGAAATGTCATTAATACCTGATAAGATTAAGGAAATTTTACAAAACAATAAAGATATACTAGATATAGCTAAGACATTTAAAGACAGTAAAAATTTCTTATATCTTGGTAGAGGTTATAATTTTCCAGTTGCTTTAGAAGGAGCACTTAAATTAAAGGAAATATCATATATACACGCGGAAGGTTATCCTGCAGCTGAAATGAAACATGGACCAATAGCTTTAATAGATGAAAATATGCCAGTAGTAGTAATAGCTACTAATAATGTTAACTATGAAAAAGTTGTTTCAAACATACAAGAGGTTAAAGCTAGAAAAGGAGTAGTTATAGCAATAGTTACAAGTGGAGATACTCAAGTTAAAGAAATAGCAGACTATATAATAGAGATACCAGAAACAATTGCCGAGCTTTCATCTATTTTGTCTTTGATCCCTTTACAGCTTTTATCTTATCATATAGCTGTTTTGAGAGGATGTAATGTTGATCAGCCTAGAAACTTAGCCAAGTCAGTTACAGTCGAATAATTTAGATCGTCAGTACTTTCTTAAGAGTTCTAGTAATTTAATAATATTGATAATTTATTTACCGTTTTAGTTCCGAGTATGTATTTATTTGTTTTTGACATTAATAATATTTTTTGGCCATGGGTCTTTAAAATTAATTCCACTTTTCCATTTTTTTATTTCTTCATCATTAAGAAAACATGATTTTAGTTTTTCAGAGAATTGATTAACATGATCTTTATGTCCTATAATAGTAAGATCACAACGTCTGTCTCCAAAGCGTCCTGTTTCATTTTTTAAATTTTCTTTAAGTACTTTTAACTCTTCTTTTAACAGCCCATTGTCTTTGTCTTCAACAATTGCTGTTCTCCAAGTACCCATTAGTGCTAGGTTTATTCCTCCAGCTGCTTGATTCCAAAGTAATGATTGACTATTTCTACTTGCAAGCCAAAAAAAACCTTTGCTACGATAAATTCTTGTGTCAAGGTATTTGTGACAAACATCCCATAGTCTTTGAGGATGAAAAGGGCGATCATCTTTTATGACTTTAGTTGCTAAGTTGTATGGTCTTTCGGTATTTTCTTCTGACTTTAGAGTAGGTTGTAATTCTTCAAACAAATTTGCAACATTAAAATAATTATAATCATTAATTTCAAATAGTGAATCTATTAACAGTTTGCCAAAAACAACAGAGTGTGTTGATGCATATGGGTTAATTTGCTTGATCTGAGTTGCTATTTCTTGAATTTGATCATTTTGCATCTTATCTACTTTAGTTAGAATTAAATGACTGCAAAATAATATCTGCTCAATTAGTAGGTTAACCGTATCTCTTTTACCATTAATTATATTTTTTTGCATAGTTGGTATAAGTTTTTTCCCATAATCAAAATCATGTGCAATCATTACACTGTCAACCAAAACAAAAACTCCAGTCAGCTTAATTTTTTCATGATTTTTGAAGTACTTTACGAGTGGCATAGGATGACAACTTCCTGAAGTTTCAATTATAATCATATCAGGACTGTTATTGCTCAATAATTTTATAATTGACTGATCAAGTTTTTCAATCCCTAACTTACTGCTAAGAACAAAAGAAGAAATAGATTCTAATATTTTTGAATCATCTTCTACAGCACTAGTGCTAGCAATTAATTCTCCATCAATGTCAAGTTCACTCATATCGTTAACTATTGCACAAATTGATAATTTTTTTTCTTTGGACTGTTTAAGAAGACTTCTAAAAAGAGTGGTTTTTCCAGAACCAAGAAAACCGTTTAGAATAACGACAGGTATTTTTTCCACACTCATTTTGTAATTTACTTGTCCACAAACTTACAAAACAATTATTAAACATATAACTTGCACAAATATTCTTTATTTTAGAGATTCTAATAACTTATAATATTCATCAGCACCCATAGACATATTTGAAATCAATTCTATACACTCATTTGTAATTTCAGCAACTGAAGTACTGTTTTTTAAATTGAAAACTTTACCATTATATGAGGTTAAACTATTTTCATATGAATCAAAACATATGTTACAATATAGATGGTTTACTAACAAATCAGAACAACTGATTTTATATTTTTTTAGCTTTAAATTAAAATCAGATTTTGAAAAAGTTGTCTTTAATTCTCTGCGATTTTTGTGATAGTTTGAAGGGTTTATATTATTGTTAGACATATATGTTTTATTTGAACAATTAATTAAAACTTCGTTCGAGCAACTGGAAATAAAAATTAAATGAATTGATATTAATAATATTATATTTTTCACTACCTAAAAAGAGGCATGTCTAGCATACCATAAATTTTAAAAATATTTTTTAATATATATAAATTATAATTTTATTGAAACACCTCCATTCATTAGGGAACCTCCACTTAAACCTATAATCTCTATATTAATTCCTATCGCATCAGTTAACATATATCTTAAACCAATAGCAGTTCTAAAAGCGAGAGGCCATGAACCGAAATCATAACTTAAGTCATCTTCTGTAGCATTAGAGTTGTCGGTAACAGTAAAAGTCCAGGGAGAAGCTCTATAACCAACTGAATTAGCCCAGTTTATTTGTAGTTTCTCATTGTTTACAAATTCTAAACTAGAACGAAACATGAATCTAATTACATTTTGAGTTAAGTCATAACTAAAGTTTTGTGTAAAGCCATTTTCATCAATATAAGTTCCTGTATTACCAGATAAACTTCTTGAAGAATAGTTTATATCTACCCCAACACCAAGTTTGTCTGATGACATGTACTGTACTCTTAATGTTGCTGGTCCAAAAAAACTTACAGGCACCCCAGCTTCTTTGGCTATTGTCCCCCAAAGTCCTTTACCTCCAACAAAACCGTAGTTTGTTTCAATTAAAACGTCTCCAGATCTTAATTGACTGAACATAAATAAAGGTGTTAAAATTAATAGAGTTAGTATTTTTATTTTCATATTATTTATTATTTATATAAAGACATGTATGTGCTCACATATATATTTGAGAATTCTTCAAATTTTTCTTTTGAACATATAAATTCTCCATTAAATATTATATGATCAACATCATCTTTATAATCTAAAACTCTAGTGTAAGTTCCTTTAATAAGCTTTATAGTATGTATATCAATAAGATCAGGATTTCTAAACCTAACATTGAACATATGTTTATCTGTATATTCAGACTTTATAGCTTCATATTCACTGGTGTTTTTAAAAAATCTATCTTTTGTGTATACTTTTATTCTATAGTAGCATACTCCGTCTAGTAATCTTAATTTTACATTAAAATCTAAATCCCAAAAACCTAAACTAAAATTTGCGTCTCTTTCAAATTTATTTTTTGAAATTTTATTTTCATTTATTGTTTTATCCTCTATCAACTCTTTTGTGTTTTTTCCTTCTTTCCAACTAGGTTTACTTTCTTTCCAAGAAGATTGACTAAAAGATGTATTAGTAAAAGAAAACAACAACAAACAAAAAATAATTTTTTTCATAAAATTGAAATTATGACATTAAATTTTCAACAGCATTCCAGTCTACTAAATTCCAAAAAGCATTTATGTAATCAGGTCTTCTGTTTTGATAATTTAGATAATATGCATGTTCCCACACATCAAGACCCATTATCGGAGTCCCTCCACATTGTCCATCCATTAAAGGATTATCTTGGTTTGCTGTAGAACAAATGCTTAACATCCCGTTATCACAACATAGCCAAGCCCAACCTGAACCAAATCTTGTTGCAGCTGCTTTGTTAAATTCAGACTTCATGTTTTCAAAACTTCCGAAGTCTCTGTTTATAGCTTCAAGTAATTTGCCTTCAGGCTCTCCTCCACCGTTTGGACTAAGGATAGACCAAAATAAACAGTGATTATAAAAACCACCACCATTATTTCTAATACCTACAGGCAAGTCAGAAGACTTTAAAATATCTTCTATTGACATATTTTCATAATTTGTTTCTTTTATAGCGTTGTTCAAGTTATTTGTATAACCAGCGTGATGCTTTGAATGGTGTATTTCCATTGTTTTTGCGTCAAAATGAGGCTCTAAAGAGTTGTAGTCATATTTTAAATCAGGTAAATTAAATGCCATAGCTTTATTTTTGTTGTTTAATAATTAATAATTAAATATATAATATTTAAACTTTAAATTAAAAAAAAACTTTATTTTTGCCACATGTGTTTACACATAACAAACTAGTTGTTAATTTTAAAAATTTTAAAATGAAAAATTTCAGAAATTTCTTAATGATATTTGTGTTTTTTGGATTTGTTGCCTGCGCAGGTGGAGGAAACTCTGAATCTGAAAAAAGTGAATGTTCTGATTCTACTAAAGTAGAAGATAAGTGTTGTGCTGGAGAAAAACCAGATTGTCCTTCAAAAAGTGACACTACACATGCACATGATCATTCTGATACTACACATACACATGATCATGCTGACGAAAATGCTAACGAAGCAACAGACAATCAGTAAAAAATTTTCTTAAAACAATAAAGCAATTATATTTTTAATATAGTTGCTTTATTTTTTTTATGTACAGATCTTCCTCAATAAGGCACCTATGCAGCCCATTGTTACCCCAAATCATTTCAGCTATTTTTGTTTTGATATATTTTTTTATAACTTTTTCTTCCTCTGTGTTAAAGAAAACGTAATTTTCTTGTACGTTTTTTTTATTGTAATATTTTTCTAATACATTAATTTCCGTTTTTGTTAATTCAAATTCAATAGCAAAAGTGTTTATGTTATAATTAGATTTTATTTTGTCTAAGTCAAAGTGATTTAAAATATAATTTTGCATGTGATAGTTTAGTATTTCTAAATAAATTTCACCTCTTTCAAAACCGTCTATATTAGATGTATCTGGGTACACAAAAACATCAGGGAATATTCCACCCCCACCATAGACCGTTCTCCCTTTTTTTTGTTTTAAATGTTACAGAGTCAAGAAAATTTATACTATCTAAATTTAATATTTTTCCGCTAGCTATATTATTAAGTATTTTCTCTTGTTCTAAAGAAAATCCTTTGTATGGTTTTTGAATTAATCTACCGCTAGGAGTAAAATATTTTTGTGTAGTTAGTCTTACGGCTGAACCGTTTGTTAGTTCAAATTGTTCTTGAACTAGTCCTTTTCCAAAAGTTCTCCTACCTATAATCACACCTCTGTCATTATCCTGAATAGCTCCAGCTATAATTTCACTTGCAGAAGCAGAATTTTCATCAATTAACACAAACACATCGTTTTTGTTTAAAAAACCATTCTTTCCTGATTTGAATTTTCTCGAATTATTTTTTCTGTTTTCTGTATAAAATATAAGATCCCCCTTGTCAAAAAACTCTTCAGCTACTTTATAGCAATCACCTAAAACCCCTCCGGGGTTTGATCTTAAATCTAGTATTATTTTTTTTTCTTTTGTGATATCTATTTTAGATACCGCTTTCATGAATTCTGCATATGTATTTGACGAAAATCTATTAATTCTTATGTAACTGAATTTTGAATTTATTTCTAAAGCAGCATCTATGCTAGACATTTCAACATAACCTCTCTTTATGTTAAAGTTTAATAAAGAATCTTGTCTAGGCCTCTTGATTGTCAGAAAAACTTCAGAGCCTGAAACTCCTTTTAATTTTCTCATAACTGTATCGTTTGACAGAAAATCACCAACAAATAGTTTGTTGTCGACTTTTATTATTTTGTCTCCTGCCAAAATTCCTTTTTTCATAGAAGGACCGTTGTTTATAACAGATATTATACATATAGTGTCTTCTATTATTCTAAAGCTAACACCTATGCCGCTAAAATGACCTTGCATAGATTCATTAACTAAACTCAGTTCTTTTTTTGATATAAAAGAAGAGTGAGGGTCTAGTTCTGATAAAGCAGATTTTATGATTTTTTGCTTTAATTCCTCTCGAGATATTTCATCTACATATTTAGTGTGTATTAAATCAATTAATTCATTTATTTCTGATTGATTGGATTTTTTTGAAAAAAAATTAAATAAGCCAATACATAAAATAAAGATTAATATGGTTTTAAGACTAAAACCTTCTAGGTTTTTTTTCATATTTTTTGTCCCTGTTTTATTTAAAGTGCCCAGAGCCGGGATCGAACCGGCACGGGTTTAACCCCATTGGTGTTTGAGACCAACGCGTCTACCAATTCCGCCATCTGGGCAAAAATTAAATTTATGTAAATAAATTATATTTATGTCAAAAATGCAATTAATAGATAATCTATTAATAAATTTATTAAATTTGCCGGCAACTAAACGTTTATGGACTCAAACATAAAAATTTTTTCAGGAAGGAATACTATATCTTTAGCCAAAGATATAGCTAAATCTTGTAACCTAGAATTAGGTAAAATCTCTATAGTTGATTTTGCTGACGGAGAATGTGAGCCTTCTTTTGATGAAACAGTTAGAGGAAAGGAAGTGTATATTGTGCAATCGATAGTTCCTCCAGCAGAAAATTTAATGGAATTACTGTTAATGGTAGATGCTGCAAAAAGAGCTTCTGCAAAATCTATTGTAGCTGTTGTACCTTATTTTGGATACGCTAGACAAGATAAAAAAGGCAAACCAAGAGTTCCAATAGGAGCAAAATTAGTTTCTAATTTATTAAGCGCTGCAGGTGTTAACAGAATAATGACTATGGATTTACACGCTGACCAAATTCAAGGATTTTTTGAAGTGCCTGTAGATCATTTATTTGCGTCTACTGTTTTTGTTCCATATATTCAAAGTTTAGGTTTAGATAACTTAACAATAGCTTCTCCTGATATAGGTGGTGCAAGAATGGCAAATGCTTATGCTAGATTTTTAAATGCACAAGTGGTTATATGTTACAAACATAGAGAAAAACCAAACGAAATAAGTAAATTAATGTTAATAGGAGACGTGAAAGATAAAAACGTAATCCTAGTAGATGACATTGTTGATACAGCAGGGACTATCTCTAAATCTGCTAATATGATGATAGAGAAAGGAGCTAAAAGTGTTAGGGCTATTTGTAGTCATGGTGTTTTATCAGGTAATGCAATTGATAAGATTGAAAATTCTAAAATGTTAGAATTAATAATTTCTGACACAATACCTCAAAAACAAAAAGTATCTAAAAAAGTAAAAGTTTTAACCGTATCTAATTTGTTTGGAGATGTAATACAAAAAGTACATTCAAAAGAATCAATTAGTAGTAGTTTTATATGTTAGATTATGAAAAAATTAAAAATAGAAGTATTAAAAAGACAAGAAGTATCTAAAATCAACTTAAGATCATTAAGAAAGCAAGAACATGTGCCTTGTGTAATGTATGGAGCAGGAACAGAAGTTTATTTTCACGCCCACAAAAATAATTTTAGAAATCTTATTTATACAGATCAATTATATCTTGTAGAAATAGATATGGAAGGAGAATTACATAAGTGTATATTTCAGTCCGTTCAGTTTGATCCAGTTAGTGACGAAATTTTACATATAGATTTCATAGAGGTAAAAGAAGACAAAGAAGTTACAGTTAAGTTGCCTATTAATTTTATAGGACGAGCAGCTGGAGTTAGAAGTGGAGGAAGGCTTCTGTCTAGAAGAAGGAGTTTAAAAATAAAGGCATTTATTAAAGACATTCCGGATGATTTAGATTTGAACATAGAGGAATTGGAAGTAGGTCAGTTTATATATGTTAGTGATGTTAATATTCCTAATTGTGAGATTTTAGACCCAAGTAATTCAGTAATAGTAGGAGTTAAAACAGCTAGAACTGTAGTTGAGGAAAGTGAAGAAGTAGAAGGAGCAGAAGGAGCAGAAGGAGCAGAAGGAGCAGAAGGAGCAGAAGGAGCAGAACCTAAATCAGAAGATTCACCGAAAGAAGATCAAAAAGATTAACAATTAATGTTTTGAAACATTTAATTATAGGTCTAGGAAATCCAGGTAAAAAGTACATTCGTACTAGACATAATGCAGGGTTTATTATATTAGACCTTTTATCTTCTTTTTATAAAATTGATTTTGTTGAAAGAAAAAAGGGATTTGTTGCAAAAAAAGAAATTCAAGGTTCTCAAGTAACGTTTGTTAAACCTAATACATTTATGAATCTTAGCGGAGGGTCAGTTTATTTTTGGGCAAAAAAGTTAAATATAAAGCAATCAAATATATTAATTATTCTAGACGATATATCTTTACCTTTTAGTAAAATTAGATTAAGAGAACAAGGTTCCGCTGGAGGTCATAATGGTTTAATTGATATATTTCAATATTACAATGATAAAAAAATATCTAGGTTAAAGTTTGGAATAGGAAAAGACTTTAGATTTGGAGAACAATCAGAATATGTTTTGTCTAATTTTTCAAAAACAGATTTTAGTTTTTTTGATTCTAATTCTCAAGTTTTCGTTAACATAATTGAAAAATTCATTGATTGTGGCATTAATGAAACTATGAACACTTATAACAGTTAAACTTTAAAAATAACTTGATATATATTCTTCTATTTTGCTTAACGCCACTCTTTCTTGACTCATAGAATCTCTGTTTCTAATTGTTATTTTTTGATCTTGTTCGCTCCCTTTGTCTACTGTTATGCACAATGGTGTGCCTATAGCATCTTGTCTTCTATATCTTTTTCCTATAGAGTCTTTTTCCTCATAAAAACAGTTATATTTTTTGTTAAGTTTTTCATATATATTATTTGCAATATTTATTAGAGAATCTTCTTTAGTAAGAGGAAAAACAGCAATCTTAATAGGCGCTAATTTATAAGGCAATTTTAATAAAAGTCTATTGTTTTTTTCTTCTATCATAAAAGAAGAGCATAAGCAAGCTAAAAACATTCTATCTAAACCTATAGAAGTTTCTATTACAAAAGGAGTAAAGCTTTCATTTATTTCAGAATCAAAATATTTTATTTTTTTACCAGACAATTTTTGGTGTTGTATTAAATCAAAGTCAGAACGAGAGTGGATACCTTCTAATTCTTTAAATCCAAATGGGAATTTAAATTCTATATCACATGCACTTTTGGCATAATGAGCTAGTTTTGTGTGTTCCTTGAAACTAAAATTATTTTTTTCAAAACCTAAAGAAACATGCCAATCCATTCTTTTTTCTTTCCAATATTCATACCATTTGTCTTCTTCTCCAGGGCGAATAAAAAATTGCATTTCCATTTGTTCAAATTCCCTCATTCTAAATATAAATTGACGAGCAATAATTTCATTTCTAAAAGCTTTACCTATTTGTGCTATCCCAAAAGGTATTTTTTGTCTAGTCGTTTTTTGAACATTTAGAAAATTAACAAAAATACCTTGAGCAGTTTCAGGTCTTAAATATATATCAGAAGATGTTTCTTGATTTGAACCTATTTTTGTTTTAAACATTAAATTAAATTGTCTAACTTCTGTCCAATTACATGTTCCAGATAAAGGACACTTTAGTTCTATTTTTTCTATGAGTTCTTTAATTCCTTTTAGGTTTTCAGACTCAAGACATTCGTTCATTTCTAATGTTATTTCATCAATTTTTTTTTGGCGGTCTAAAACTCTTTGATTAGTTGTTATGAATTCTTTTTCATTAAAATTTTCTCCAAATTTTGTTTTTGCTTTTTTAATATCTTTGTTAATCTTATTTTTTATTTTTTCAATATGATTTTCAATTAACACATCTGCTCTATATCTTTTTTTAGAATCTTTGTTGTCAATCAAAGGATCATTAAAAGCATCTATATGACCAGACGCTTTCCATGTGTCAGGATGCATAAATATAGATGAATCTATACCTACTATATTTTTATTTCTTTTTACCATAGCATCCCACCAATAAGATTTTATATTGTTTTTAAGTTCTACACCTAATGGGCCGTAATCATATACAGCGCTTAGGCCATCGTATATTTCACTTGAGTTAAATATGAATCCATATTCTTTGCAGTGTGATATAATTTTTTTAAATAACTCAGACATTACACAAAAGTATTATAATTATTTATCTTAAAATTTAAAATTGTTAAAAACATTTTCATTTTGTTAAAAAGATTGTCTTGACAAATACAAAAAAAAAACAAACATTTGTCTTAGTATTTTTGTCACATATCATTATTAGCTTTATAACATAGTTAGTTAGAATATTTGGACGGGGACTTTAAGATGAATTTATGTAAAATAGCATAAAGTTTATTGTTTATTAACAAAAGATTTTGGAAAACACTTTTTGTGTTAATTGAAAAAAAAGATATAAAATTGTAAATTGATACCATATGAAAATAGAGCATATTTTAAAGAGAAATTATTCTAAAAAGAAATTTCAGATTGAAAAAGTTACTAGCGCTATTTTGCAAGCAATGCTATCTGTTAATAATGGAACTGCTGAAGATGCAGAAAAAATTTCTTCTAAAGTCAATTTGTTACTTTTAGAAAACAAAAAGAATATAAAAAATTATGTTCCTAATGTAGAAGAAGTACAGGATTTAGTTGAAAATGAATTAATGAATAGTGAATTCAAAGATGTTGCAAAATCATATATATTATATAGAAATTCACAAGCACAAAAAAGAGCAAGAAATATTTTTGAAAAAAGAATTACTTTGAAACCTTATGAGTATCCTGAGTTATACGAGTATGTCTCAGCTATTAGACATTCTTATTGGATTCATTCAGAATTTAATTTTACTAGTGACATACAAGATTTTAAAGCAGGATTGTCAGAGTTAGAGCGTAATGCCATAAAAAACACAATGTTAGCTATTTCTCAAATTGAGGTAGCTGTAAAGAGTTTTTGGGGAGACATTTATCACAAAATACCTAAACCAGAAGTTGGTTCAGTTGGGGCAACTTTTGCAGAAAGTGAAGTTCGTCATGCAGATGCTTATTCTCACTTACTGGAGATATTAGGATTAAACCAAGAGTTTAAACATATAAAGAAAAACCCTGTTATAATGAAAAGGGTAGGTTATCTTGAAACAGCTTTATCAAAAGCTAAAAGTGAAAATAATAAAGATTATTCTGAATCTGTGCTTTTATTTTCTTTGTTTATTGAACACGTTTCTTTGTTCTCTCAATTTCTGATTATCATGGCCTTTAATAAGTATAAAAACCAGCTTAAAGGAGTTTCAAATGTTGTAGAAGCAACTTCTAAAGAAGAACAAATACACGGTGATTTTGGTATAGATTTAATTCAAATAATTAAGAAAGAAAATCCAGATTGGTTTGATTTTATATACGAGAAAAAGATACAAGATATGTGTAAAGAAGCATTTGAGGCAGAAAGTAAAATTGTTGATTGGATTTTTGAGGAAGGAGAATTAGATTTTTTACCTAAATCAGAAATAATAGAATTTATAAAGGATAGATTTAATAGATCTTTAAAAAGTATAGGGGTCGAAGAAGTTTTTAAAACAAATGAGGAATTGTTAAATAAAACAGAATGGTTTAATGATGAAATTATAGGCACAAAGCATGGTGATTTTTTTGTTAAAAGATCAATTAATTATAGCAAGAGGACTCAAAGTATAACAGGTGACGACCTTTTTTAATTATGAATAAAGTAAAAGACAATAATATTGTAAGTAAAAATTTGAAAGAAAGTATTCAAATGAAAGGAGAATCACAAATTTTAAAAACACCTCAAAAATCTTATTCAGAATCAAAAGAATATAAATATCCTTTTGATTGGTTAACAGAGCATAGTAGAAGCTTTTTGTCTGCAGGTTATATTTCTTCAGAAGTAACTCCAGAAACTCGTATTATGGAAATTGCAAAAAGAGCGGAAGAAATTCTAAGAATAGATGGTTATGCTGAAAAGTTTTATAAATATATGTCTAAAGGTTTTTTCTCTTTGTCTTCTCCCGTTTGGTCAAATTTTGGGAAAAAAAGAGGTTTACCGATTAGTTGCTTTGGTTCAAATGTTTCAGATGATATGGGTAATATTTTGTATACACAATCTGAAGTAGGTATGATGTCTAAACTAGGAGGAGGAACTTCTGGTTATTTTGGAAACATCAGACATAGAGGTTCTGCAGTTACTAATAATGGTCAAGCTTCAGGTTCTGTACATGTTATGCAGCTTTTCGAAACAATGGTTGATGTTGTAAGTCAAGGTTCGGTTCGTAGAGGTAGATTTTCTCCATATTTACCAGTTGAACACCAAGATATTTCTGAGTTTTTAGATATAGGAACGGAAGGTAATCCTATTCAAGAATTAACACACGGAGTTACAGTTACAGATGAGTGGATGCAGTCAATGATAGATGGAGATAAAGATAAGCGAGATATTTGGGCAAAAGTATTACAAAGAAGAGGAGAGATAGGATATCCTTATATATTTTTTACCGACAAAGCAAACAACGGAGCACCCCAAGTTTATAAAGACAAAAAATATAAAATTAATGCAAGTAACTTGTGTACAGAAATTATGTTGCCGTCTAATGACAGCTGGTCTTTTGTTTGTTGTTTGTCTTCTCTAAACGTTTTACATTATGATCAATGGAAAGATACAGACGCGGTAGAAACAATGGTTTATTTCTTAGATGCTGTAATTACTGAATTTACTGAAAAACTTGAATTGTATCGTGATTCTAAAGATAGAGATGATCAGCAAACTTTTTTATTTATGGAGCGTGCTTATAATTTTGCTAAGGAAAACAGAGCATTAGGATTAGGTGTTTTAGGTTGGCATTCTTTATTGCAATCAAAAATGTTATCTTTTAATAGTCAAGAAGCATTTAATTTGAATAATGATATTTTTAAACTAATAAAAGAAAAATCTTATAAAGCTTCAAAAGACTTATCAGAAATATTAGGAGAACCAGAGGTTTTAAAAGGATATGGTAGAAGAAACACTACTTTAAATGCTGTAGCCCCAACAACATCTTCTGCTTTTATACTAGGACAAGTATCACAAGGAATAGAGCCTATATGGTCTAATATATATGTTAAAGATATTGCTAAAATAAAAACAACAATAAAAAATCCTTTTTTAGTAAAATTACTTGAATCAAAAAATAAAAACACAAAAGAGATTTGGAATAGTATTAGAGATCAAGATGGCTCAGTTCAACATCTAGATTTTTTAACAGATTCAGAAAAAGATGTTTTCAAAACTTATTCTGAAATAGATCAAATGGATATAGTTTATCAGGCTGCAAGTAGACAGAATTATATAGATCAAGGTCAATCTCTTAATCTTTTAATTCATCCAGACATGAGCGCTAAAGAAATTAACAGTATATACGTTAATGCTTGGAAGTTAGGACTTAAATCTTTGTATTATCAGCATAGTATGAATGCAGCACAGAAGTTTAAACAAAAGAAAGATTGTTCAAGCTGCGAAGCTTAAAATAAATTAAAAAGAACTTATACCGGTTATATCTTTTCCTGTAATTAATAAATGTATGTCATGAGTCCCTTCATAAGTTATCACTGACTCTAAATTCATCATATGTCTCATAATAGGATATTCTGAAGTAATACCCATTCCACCGAGTACCTGTCTTGCTTCTCTAGCTATTTTTATAGCAATCTCTACATTATTTCTTTTTGCCATGGATATTTGCGCAGAAGAAGCTTGATTTTTGTTTTTCAATTGACCAACTCTTAAAGCTAATAATTGTGCTTTTGTTATTTCAGTAATCATTTCAGCTAGTTTTTTTTGTTGTAATTGAAATGAAGCTATAGGTTTTTTAAATTGTATTCTTTCCAGAGAGTACTTTAAAGCAGTATTATAACAATCTAAAGCGCATCCAATTGTGCCCCAAGCAATTCCAAATCTTGCCGAGTCAAGACAAGCTAAAGGTGAGCTTAATCCGTTAGATTTTTCTAAAATATTTTTCTTTGGTATTTTGACATTATCAAAAACTAGTTCACCTGTTGAAGATGCTCTAAGAGATAATTTACCGTGTGTTTCAGGAGTAGAAAAACCTTTCATCCCTTTTTCTACAATTAAACCTTTTATCCTGTTTTCTT
>MDSW01049613.1_pt1 | contig 24201 bp, 14 predicted proteins | sample 811171 | NCBI WGS metagenome assembly MDSW01 (sample SAMN05326641, study PRJNA326480) | marine metagenome | isolation source: seawater | place: Atlantic Ocean: North West | collected 2012 | reverse complement strand
GGTGGAGCGCGGGAGCCGCCGCGTCGCGAGCCGCGCGGCACTCCTTGCAGCCGTATTTCCGCCTCCCGTGCTCGCAGATGCTCGAGCCCCCGCACTCCCTGCACCGGCTTCGCTGCCTCCCGTGCTCGCAGAGGCCTGAGCCCCCGCACTCCTTGCACTGTCGTCGCTGCCTCCCGTGCTCGCAGATGCCCGAGCCCCCGCACTCCTTGCACACGCTTCGCACCCTCCCGTGCTCGCACAGGCGCGAGCCCCCGCACTCCTTGCACGTGCTTCGCTGCCTCCCGTGCTCGCAGATGCTCCCGCCCCCGCACTCCTTGCACTGGCTTCGCACCCTCCCGTGCTCGCAGATGCTCGAGCCCCCGCACTCCTTGCACTGGCTTCGCTCCCTCCCGTGCTCGCAGATCTGAGAGCCCCCGCACTCCTTGCACCTGCTTCGCCGCCTCCCGTGCTCGCAGATCCCTTTCCCCGGGCACTCCCTGCAGTGATACCCTTCCCAACTCCTGCCGTGCACGCACGTCTTGCCGCTCGTCCCTCCCCCCCACAACCGCGGACGCTTCCCGAGCGCCGGCGCCATGGCGTTTAACGCTCGCGTCTCCTCGTTGTCGCTTTTTCTCCCCGCGACGCTTTGGCTTCCCGACCGCTCTGACATTATTTCCCCACACCCACTGCAGAAACACCCGCGTGTGCGGCGGTGACTCAAAAATCTTCGGTTCGATTTCTCGATTCGCCAGCTGTAAACTCCCGCGCCTCGGCGCCCACTCTCGCGGCGTATCTCGATTCTCCCCCCGATCGCTTCCGCCAATGAGCGCCGCGCTCGCGGTGCGTCAGCACCGGACGACCGCGCCGTTCGCGGCGGTTTTCTCTCTTTCCTTCCCCGGTCGTTCAGCTCCGCGGACTTCCGCCTCGCCCCCGCCGGGTCCTCCGCGCGCGCCGCGCACTCCGTCGAGCGCCGACGCACGGTCGCGACCGGCGCACGGTCGAGCGCGGCTCTCCGGTCGATCGCGGCGAGGTCGGCGCGGGTCGTTCGAGGCGCGGCGACGCTCGGGAAGCGCGTCGGCCGGCGCTGTCCATCGCCTTCGGGGAACGCACGCGCGCGCGCGCGCGCATCGATTGCTGAGACGATGCCGGCCGCGGGTCTCGTCGCGCGGGGCGCGACGCTCGCGTCCACGAGCGCGGCGCGCGACGCGCGACCGCGCCGCCTCGCGCGCGCGAGCGCGAAGCCCGCGCGAGGCTCGAGCGAGGTGCGTCGCGCGACGCGCTCCCGCGCCGACTCCGGACGCGCGCGCGAACGATCGGTTTCCGGCACCCGCGCGTCGAGCGAGAGCACCATCATCGGCGGTTTTTCCTCCCTCGGTCCGCCGCCCTCCCCCCGAACGCGACGCGCGCGCTCGACTCTCCCCGCATCCTCGCTCACCTCTTCAACCCCCCCCCCTTTCCTCTCGTTCGCGTCCACGCTTCATCACGACAGAGCTTCGGTGGTTCGCGGCGGTTCGGCTCCTTATCCCGCTCCGCGGTGCTCGCCCCGGACTACTCCTCCTCCGCGCCCCCCTCCTCGTCCGATCTCCTCTCGGACGCGTCCTCCCGCCGCGGCGGCATGGGCCGCCGCTTCGCCGACGAGGTCTCCCTCGCCAACCCCCCCGCGGACGCCGCGCTGAGGAACTTCTGGTTCCCCGTGCACTTCACCAGCAAGCTCGACCGCGGCGACGCCAACCCCGTGTTCACGCTCTTCGACGAGGAGTGGGAGCTCGTCCGCGCCGACGCCGCGGGCGTCGAGGCGGCGATCGCGGCGATGCCGACGCGCGTCCGCGGCGGCGGCGGATCATCCGGGTCCGACGACGCCGCGTCCGACGACGCCGCGTCCTCCGCGGCGGATTTAGCTTCCGTGGACGGGTGGGTGTGCCGCGCGAGGGAGGGTGACACGTCGCGCCACTTCCCGATCGGCGTGAAGGACGGCCTGGTGATGGTGTGGCCCGGGACGTGCGCGCCCAAGTCGGCGCTCCCGGGGACGTTCAAGCCCCCCGAGGGGTACACCGTGCACGCGGAGTTGATCATCGAGGACGTGCCGGTGGAGCACGGGCTGCTGATGGAGAACCTGCTCGACCTCGCGCACGCGCCGTTCACGCACACGGGGACGTTCGCGAAGGGGTGGGGGGTGCCGAACTTCGTCGAGTTCGCGACGTCGCGGCTGCGGAAGCCCGGGGACGGGTGGCACGACATGGCCAACGCGCTCGTGGGGATGAGCGACGCCATCGAGGGGCAGCAGGGGAGCTGGAACCCCTACCCCATCGACATGAAGTTCGTCACGCCGTGCATGGTCGACTCGCACATCGGCATGTCCCAGGCGGGCGCCGCGGGCTCGGGCGCGCAGTTCGAGGAGGGCGTCGCGTGCGCGGAGTGCAGCAACCACCTGCACCAGCTCCACGTGTGCCTCCCGAGCAAACCGGGGAGAACTCGGCTGCTCTATCGCATGAGCCTCGACTTCGCGGGGTGGGCGAAGTGGGTGCCCGGAATCGAACTCGTCTGGACGGAGATGGCGAACCAGGTCCTCGGCGAAGACCTCAGGCTCGTCACGGGACAGCAGGACAGGATGCAGAGAGGAGGAAGGGTGTGGGCGCACCCGGTGGCGTACGATAAGCTCGGGCTCGTGTACAGAAGGTGGAGGAACTTCTCCGTGGGGGAGAAGTGCGAACTGTGAGGAGAGAGACGACGAAGGAGGGTCGAGAGACGCGACGGACCGAGCGCGACCACCCGGGGGGCTGTAATAATTCTTTTTTCCGCACCACGGACCACTCGCCGAGCGGTCGCCATCGGCTCGTGCGTTCGAGTCGACCGCGGGCGGCGCGAGCGCGCAGACGAGCGGCGCGCGTGGAGGGCGGCGGTCTTTCTTCGGGAGTCGACGGAATCGAATCTCTCTTTTTTCGGGATGAGACGCGTCTTCGGCGCAAAGAGAAAAGATCGATTCGTGTCGATTCTTATTACATGCATAAAAGAGAGTCACGGACGACGCGACGTCGGTGGGCGCGCGGCGCGCGACGCGCTCGGAAGAGGAGCTTGTCAGCGGCGGCCTGCGTCGGCCCCGGCGGCGGGGATTTTTTTTTTTTTTTCTCGTCCCGCCAACCTTTCGGATAAAACGGTCGCGCGCCTCGCTCGAGGGTGATACTACTACACGTCTTCTCAGTTGCTCGCGGCGGAGGCGATGCCGTACGCGATGCCCGGGATGATGAAGAAGACGGTGAAGGTGTAGATGAGCGGGAAGACCTTTCCGTACGTGTCGTTGGCGGTCATGCGGCCGAGGAACTTGCACATGTTGAGGGGCACGTTGCGCATGACGGGCGCGGGGTACCAGAGGAGGATGCCGAAGAGGTTGAAGAAGAGGTGGCAGAGCGCCACCTGCATCGCCTCCACCGGGTTGGAGGTGGCGACGGTGGCGCCCATGATGCCGGTGAGGGTGGTGCCGACGTTGGCGCCGAGGGTCAGCGGGAACATCTCCTCGAGGGAGATGAGCCCGACCGCGGCGATCGGGGTGAGGGTGGAGGTGGTGATGGAGGAGGACTGCACCATGATCGTGATGAACATGCCGACGGCGATATTGAGGTAGGCGTTGAACCCGACGACCCGCTTCAGGACGCGCGCGGCGACGCCCTTAATGATGATCTGCAGGCAGTACACGATGTTGAACAAGCACGAGCAGAGCCCGAGCAGGCCGAGAATCGTGAGCAGAGTGCCCGCGCCCTCGTCCGTCATGTTCCACTCGTCCAGCGCGAGTCCGCCCTTCAGGAGCCTCTTGTCGCAGAGCCCCAGCTTGACCTTCCCCTCGGGGCAGACGCGGTAGAGCGTGTTGGGCGCGAGGTTGTCCGCGGTGACGAGCATCGCGGTGTTTTCCTTGTCGTACACGTCCACGGCGTTGGCCTCGTCGTAGCCGTCGGGGAGGGTGTACGAGAACGTCCCAGTTCCGGACCTTGCGCCGCCGGCGCTGGATGAGACGAAGAACGCGGGCGCGCGCTTCTTGTACAGGTACCCGTCGGCGTCCCACGAGCCTTCGTAGTTGGCGTGGACGTTACCGCACGCGTGCCCGCCGGAGCCGTTGTCGTCGCACACCATCTTCGAGATCTCCTTCATGGAGTCGGAGCTGAAGGAGTAGTCGCACAGTCCCGCGCAATACCCCTGGGTGATGTACTTGGACGGGTCCTTGTTGTACTTGGCGATGCCCTTGGTGTACGGGGAGATGTAGGGCTTGAGGAACTCGCGCTTGATGCAGTCGTCCGTCTCTTTGTCGCACCCGTCGAGGTCCTTCACCATCTCGTACGTCATCTTCTCGAAGAAGGGGTAGATCCAGTTCAGGGGCAGGAAGACCGCGACGGATAACAGGTTGAAGCAGTCGTGCACGGTCGCGGCGCTGAACCCGCGCCTGAGGTCGTCCTGGTTCGAGAAGTGGCCCATGGCGACGATGGTGTTGGTCACCGAGGTGCCGATGTTGGCGCCCATCACCATGAACACCGCGATGCGGACGCTGAGCTCGTTCGCGCCGACCAGGGCGATGATGATGGAGGTCGTCGTCGAGGAGCTCTGCACGAGAACGGTCGCGAGCACGCCGATCATCATCGCGCTGATCGGGTTATCCGCGATGTCGAACATTTTGGACGAGTCCTTGCCGCCGAGGAGCTTGAACCCCGTGCCCATGATCCCGAGCACGAGGAGGAACACCCAGATGCAGTACATCACCCACCAGAACAGAGCCACGTTGGTCCAGTTGACGCCGGAGAGGAAGTAGAGGAAATCGCGGGCGACGCCGGTGTCCTCCGCCTTGACCGCGCCGCAGGAGACGGACTGCACCCATCTCGCGCGGTACTCGGGCGTGCGGACGTCGGCGCTGGGCTCCGTCCACTTCTCCTGCTTGATCTTGTCGCGGATCTCCGCGTCGGTGAGGCCCTCAGCGGCGTTCTCGCCGCCGGACTCGGCGGAGGCGGCCGACGCCGCGGCCTTGTACTTCTCGACCTCGTTGAATTCGTCCGCCTTAATGATTGCGGCGTCCTCCGTTTTCTTGACGAATTTCTCTGCGAGCGCGAGGGGGAGCGGGGGGGGAGAGACGGGGGGGTCGGCGTCGAGGATACGAAAGAGGATATAAAGTGTTCTCGTCAGGGCCGAGGAATAGGGAACCGATGGATGCGCCGCGGTGGTCGGAAGGCGCCGCGCCCGGGGGCGCGAGCGCGCGGCACTTTTCGGACGGCGCGAGGGATGCGTGGGCGTCGGGCGGGGAGGGGCGACGCGGAGGCGACGCGAGCGCGCGCGGGACGCGCGGGTGCTGCGGGGCGTTCCGATCGCGATCGACGGAAAGGAATATTTTTCGCGGGAAGAGACGCACCGTACAGAAGGATGCCGAGAGCGGAGACGTACGTCAGGACCAGCATGGTCATCGCGGCCTCGCCCTCGCCCGACTCGCCCTTGGGTCCGGGGTCATGGACCAGCTTCTTATCCGGGTTGCCGAGCAGGTGGCGAAGCATGGTGGAGGTGTAAGGCTTGTCGTGTGCTCGCGCGCAAAGACAATGGAAGCCCGACAACCGAGAAAATGAGATTAACGCGTTTGGAATGGACGTTCGTCGGCGCATATCCGCTTTCAAACGCCACAGAGATGTTTTTTTCCGACTGATCCCCATACGATTTCCAGCCCGTCGCCCAAACGGAATATCCTTTTTTTCCGGACGACGACGCGTCCGAAAAGAGATGTGCGTTTTTCAAAGGCGGCGCGGGGGCGTCAAAGGCATATTCGAGCCTCGGCTCGAACTTTTTATTCTCGTTGATCAAGGGAAGTGCGTGGACGGTCGGTCACCGATCCCGGTCCGGTCCAGGAAACAATACCAAACCCGAATATCCCCAGGGTGCAAGGGAAATCTCGCGCTCGCTCTCGCGTCTCGTTCGCGTCTCGACCCCAGCGTCTTTCTCGAGGGCGAGGGCGGCTCGGGAGGATGGGGAAGCGCGATCGCGCGCGCGCGGACGCGCGCCCCTCCCTCGCCTCGCGCCCGTCCCCGGGTCCTTCGGGTCCCTCGGGCGGGTTGACGAAGAAGAAGAAGAAGAAGAAGACCAAGACGACGCGCGCGAACGCCGTCGGCGGCGGCGGCGGCGGCGGCGGCGGCGACGCCGACGGGGCTCTCGCCGCTCGCCGCGCCCCCGCCCCCCGCCCCCCGCCGCCGCCCGCGTATCGCCTTCGCGGCGCCACCTCCGACGCGGTCTCCGCGTCCGCGGTGCTGACGCCCTCGGACGCCGAGTTCGCGCCGTGCGCGGCGCGCGCCTACCGCGGCTTCCACGTCGACCCCCCGCGCGTCGTGCATCCCGACGACGCCGAGCGCCGCGCCGTCCACGCCGCGTTCGAGCGCATGCGCGACCTCGGCCTGTTCCACCACGACGTCCTCGAGGCCGGGAAGACCGTGAGCCCGACCTTCGTCCAGCGCCTCCTCGTCGGCGACCGCGGCATGACCTACCACTACCAGCGCCTCCGCATCTTCGCGCACCCCTGGGACGACGACGACGACGACGACGCCGCCGCCGCCTCGGACGACCCCTCGCCCGACGCCTCCTCCTCGCCCGACGCCTCCTCCTCCCCTCCCCCGGGCATCTTCGCCCCCATCAAGCGCTTGAACGAGCGCCTGAGGCGCCGCGCGGTGGCGCTCTGGCGCGAGCACCCCGACGCGCGGTGCGCGGGCGTCGGCGAGCGCCAAGACTCGGACGCCTCGTACAACGTCTCCCTCGTCAACCTCATGGCGCCCGCGAGCGTCGCCGGGCGCGACCCCGTCGCGCCGCTCAAGGACGAGAACATATACGGCATGGGCGCCGCGAGCGTGTCCTGGCACAGCGACTCGAGCCTGAAGGAGAACTCCACCGTCGCCGTGTACCACCACTGCGGGGACGACGATTCGTCCGATTCCGAAGAAGGCCTCCCGCCGAAAAAGAAAGAGAAAGCGTCCTCCTCGGAGACGGCGCGCCCTTCTTGGCACGTCGGCCTCCGCGCGCTCGACGGCACCTCCCCGGCGCTCAGGGTCCCGCTGGCGACGGACTCGGCGTACTACATGTGTCGCGACTTTAACGCGACGCACCACCACGCCGTGCTCGCGGGCCGAACGCGCCGGTTCAGCTCCACGCACAGGGTCGCGGTCACCGCCAAGGACACCTTCGAGTACGCCAAGGCGCGATGCGTCCGAGCGCTCAAGCTCCTCCCCGCGCTCAAAGCGAGAGCGCGCGACGCGAGAGGCGGCGGAAAGGGTGGCGGAACCCGAAAAGAAAACAAAAGCGAAGACGAAAACGGGCAGCGCCGACCCTCGCTCGCGAAGCTCATGCAGGGCGTGGCCGAGGCGCACCGCGAGGTGGAGTTCCAGTGGATCCGGATGTTTTGGCTTCAGGGCTCGGCGCACGCGCGGCAACACCGCGCGTACTGGACGCGGCGAATCGAGGAGCTCACGCAGGCGTGGGACGCCATGGAGCTCGGCCTGCGCTGGGGCCTGGACGCCCTCCGCCTCGGCGCGAAGAAAAAGGGGAGGAAGGATACTCCGAGGAGCGGCGGCGACCCTTCGAGAGTACTCCGAGATGACTTCGAGATTACCCCTCGGGATTACGACGTGGCGGCGTATTTGCTCGGGGAGATTGCGGAGGCGCGGAAGGCGTACCGCGCGCGGGTTCAAGCGGCGGCGTACGGGAGGCTCCCGGCGGAGCGGAGGCCGGTGAGGAACGCGCCGGGGTTCGACGCGAAGTCGCCCATGCCGGAGGACCTGAGGCCGGTCGCGAAGGCGGTGGAGCGGTGGAAGGCGGAGTTTTTGGCCGGGGGAAACGGGGGGAAGGGGAAGCGGAGCGTTTTTTGAACGTAACAAAAAGTGCGGGGAGGACTGAACTTTACGCGCGACTTTACGCCAACGGGACGGACGAGGCGCGGCGCGAATGCTTTTCGGCGACGAACGGAATACATACGGAATACATGCGTGCTCGTCCGTTCGTCCCGTGCGTTAATGCGCGCGCGTGCTGCTGAACCCTCCCCCCCATCCCTCCCCCGCTTTCGCGAGAGGCGTTTGTTTTACCTTACGTATCTCCTTCCTCTCCGTCCGAAACAAAAAACAAAGCGAAGCGCCTCCCCTCCTCGAAGCCCGCCTCGAACGCCTCGTTTATAGAGACGCCTCTCGAACCCGATCTTGCCGCTCTTCTTTCTTCCCTCACTCGCCTCGCGCTTCCCTCACTTCCCTCACTTGGACGCGTTCGTCTGTTGTTTGTTTTGCGCGCCGTTTCCGGCGTCCTGGTCGTCCTTGGCGTCGTCCGCGCCGTCGGCGGACCCGTCCCCAGAACTCACCCGCTCCATCGAGCTCGGCCGCTCGCCGCAGCCGTCGCTTCCGTCGCTCCCCCCCCCGCTTCCCCCGCCGCTCCCCTGCTCGCCCTTGCCGCTCCCGCCGCTCCCGCCGTTCTGGTCGCCGGAACCCTCCCCGTTCTGGTCCCCGGGGCCCTCGCCGCTGCCGTTCCCGCTCCCGCCCGCGCCCTCGTCCGGGCTGGCCCCCCGCGCGACCGCCTTGGGTCCCTTGATGCCTTGGGTCCCTTGGCCCGGATGCGAGGAGTTTTTGTCGCGAGCCGCGTCGGACGAGCCGCCGCCGCCGCCGCCCTCGCCGCTCCCGCCGTCGTTCGCGCCGTTCCCCTCCGAGCCGCTGCCGTTGCCGCTGCCGTCGGCGTTGCCGCTGCCGCCGTCCGCGCCCGCGGGGCCCCCCGCCGCGCCGTCGTCCGACCCGCCGCCGCTCCCGCCGCCCTCGCCGCGGCTGGGGGAATTCTCCATCGTGCTCTCCGAGCACCCCTGCAGGCGCTTCAGGTACAGCCTGTACTTCTGGAGGTGGCTCGCGACGTTCTCGCGCGTCAGACCCTCGACGTTCATCAGCTGCATGATCGTCTTCGGGACCGCGTTCTTTATGCCCAGGTGAGACACCGCGTCGACGAAGCGCTTGTGCAGAGGAGGCGTCCAGACGAGACGAGGGCGCTTCACCGCGTGCGCGTGATCCTCCTCGCCGAGGCCGTCGGGGGCGGAGCCCAGCGCGCTCGGGTCGTCGCGGGAACGCTTGAACGCCTCGAACGAACGCGAGTGCTCGACGCCCGCCTGGTACGCCATCATGTGCTGGAAAGAGACGGAGGCGTCGATGTGACCTGAGGATGCAGAGACGGGTGGGATCCCACGGGGGGGGAGGAGGGTGAGCGCGGGCGGGCGGCGAGGGGGGGGGCGATCGAGAGAATCGATCGATCGATCGATCGAGGCCGGAAATAATATCCGACGACCGAAGGACGAGATGCGGGGGGGGCGCGGATATTTTGTGCTTGAGGAGATCCACGGCCCGGAGGAGGGGGGGGGGGGGCTCGTCGGGGCCTGACCCCGGGGATCGGGTTGAAGGGCGATCGCTGATGCTCACCTTGCTGCGCGCCCATGCCCTGCTGCCCGTCGCTCCTTCGCCCGTACATGTCCGCGCCGTAGTGTCCCTGGGGCGCGCCCCCCCTGGAGGCGTAGTGCTGCGCGTACTGATGTTGCAAGTTGGCGTAGTGCGAGGCGTAGTGTCCGCCGGAGGCGCCGCGCGCCATGGCGCTCGCGGCGGCCATCACCGCCGCCGCCGCCTGCGCGTTGGCGGCGTTCTGCGAGCCCGGGGGCGCGTGCATCCCCGGGTGCGGGAACCCGCCGTACCCGGGCGGCGGCGCCATCGCCCCGGCGTGGTGCTCGGGCGCGCCCCCCCCGTACGACGACTCGCGCGCGGGCGGGTTGTTCGCGCCGTTGCCGGAATGGACGCCGTTGCCGGAATCGTGCGCGCTCCCGCGCCCGCCGTTGGGCTGCGCGGGGTACCGGTACCCGTTCATGAGCTCGATCCCGAACGCGTTCGCGAGCGAGGGCGTGAGGAGCTGCGCGTTCGTCGGCGGCGGCTGCTCCCACGACCCGAACGCCACGGAATTCGTCTGCTGACTCCCTCCGCTCTCGTTGGCGTTATGCTGCGCCCCCGAGGATGGCTCCGTGCCCTCGCCGGATCCCGCCGCCTTGACCTTCGCGCTGCCCTCCGCCTCGGCGCCGGTCGCCACCTCCGCCATCGCGAGTGGAGCGAGCGAAGACCGGGCGCGGAGCGAGGAAAATCGAGAGCTCGACGAGCGCGCGCGCGGGTGTGAGAGGCGACCGGCGGAGGCCCGGTCGAACCATCGCACGAACGGGGAAAAAGTACCGGGAAAAGCGATCCCGGCCACGTCCTTGGCGAAAAAGCGAAAAATATCGCCCGTCGAGCGCCGCGAACCCTCGATCGACGGGTTTTAGCGAAACCCGCGAACGACCCGGCGCGAGATATTTTCGCGCGCGCGATCAAAGATCAAAAAGGCGCGGTGGATTCGATTCGAGCGCGAGGGTGGGGATTCGAGCGATCGGTGAAAATCGCAATCGGTCGCCGGGATCCGCAGCGGCCGATCCGCCGCGCGTGTCATCATACGATGTCTTCTCGTCGTCTCGTCCCGTTGTTCGCTCGCGCGTATTTCATTTCGCTCTCGCGTTCTCGTCCCCCTCGTCGGTCCGGTCGGTTCGATTCGATATTCGATTCGTCGCGTCTTCTTCCCTCCCTTCCCTACCCCCCCCTCGGCACGACCCTCGCGACGACGGCCCTGCACATCGGACACGTCGCGTCCTCGTCCCCCCGCGCCGCCTGCCTCGCGAACTCCTCCTCCGCGCACCCGCGACACAGGTCGTCGTGCCCGCACGGAAGCAGCGCGCAACTCCGCGCCGCGTCCAAGCACACCGCGCACTCCTCCTCCGCGCAAACCGCCGCCACAATCGCCGCGCGAACAGGAGGAGGAGGAGGAGGAGGAGGAGTACTCAGAGGACTCAGAGCACTCAGAGTGTTCAGCGCGGTAGGAGTAGCCGAACGAATGGGACCCTCGTCGGAGGCGAAGAGGTCGGCGACGGCGAAGCCGCGACGGACGGGAGGCTCGCCGCGCGACATCGCCGCGTACCGGTTGAAGGCGATCCGCCCGGACGCTTCCGAGGGGGACGCGCGGTCGTGCGCCGCGCGCTCGTCGACGACGACCCCGTCGAACAGCCCTTCGAACCGGTCGGCATCTGCGAATGATGACGAAGACGAAGACGCGGCGGCGTTTGCCTCCGCCTCCGCCTCCGCCTCCGCTTTGTTTTTTTCGTCGCGCGGGTTCCCTCGGACGCCCCCCGCGCGCCGCTCGCCCGCCCTCGCCCTGCGCCGCGACGACGCCGCCCTCCTCCGCGGGGGGCCATCGTCGTCCACGAACGTCGCGCCGGGGATGAGCCTCGCGGCGTCCGCGGCGTCGGAGGCGGCGTCGCGAGTATTCGGCGTCGTTCCCTCGGAGCGGACGTCCTCGGAGCGGCGGGCCCCGTTCCCGTTCCCGTTCCCGTTCCCGTTCGCGCTCGAACCGCCACCGCCGCCGCCATCCGGGACGCGGCGGCGGTTCGATCGATCCACCGCTCCCTCGTGGCTCCACTCGCACGCGTCCCCGTTCCTGCACATCCCCTTCGCGAAGAAGACGCAGTGCTTCCGGTCGTCCCAGCCCTCGCGGGTTCGATCGAAGCGCGCGTCGCGGAAGTCGGGGTTGAACCTCGCGTCGCGCGCGCCGTGCCGAAACGTGCAGTCGTCGCCGTGCGGGCACGCGCCGCGCGCGAGGAGGTACCGACACGCCGCCGTGCCGACCCGCGAAGCCCAGTGTTCGTACGCGCGGTAGAAGGGAGGACGGGCGGTGTTGTGTGCGCCGCGGGAAGAGGAGGAGTACGCGGAGCTGGGGGCGTTCGCTTGAGGGGGCGGGCCCGACGCGGCGCGGCCGACCACGACGGAGGCGCGCGCGCCGGGGGGCGAGGGAGGGAGGGTGCGCGGGCGCCCGTCCCCCGGGTGGTCCCGCCGTTGCGCGCGGCGGGGCGGGGACGCGGCGCGCGGGGTGGAGGCCGCTTCCGCCGCGAGGCGCCGCTGATGCGCCCCGGTCGTCGCCGACTCCGCTCGCGCGGAGTTTTCCTCCGGCGGGGCGGACCACGCGGGGGGCGGGGTTCGCTCGTGGGGGGGGGGGACGTCGGCGCGACGATGATGATGATGATGATGGCGAGGGGGAGCGGAGAAGCCGGGGGGGGGGGGAAGAAGGCGCGGGGTCCGAGGCGGGGGCGCGGGGTCGCACGCCTCGCGATGCTCGGGCGGGGGTCGGGGGGGCGCCTCGCGGGCGCTCCGCGGCGCGTCCGGGTCGTCGTCGCGGTCGTGGACGTGGAGCATCGCGAGCGCCTCCGCGGCGCCCTGGACGTCCCCCGAGGCCTCGACCAGGGCGGTTCGGGAACGCACGGGGTCGAACCCCATCTCCACGAGCGTCGCCATGTCCCGGTCGAAGTCGCGCCGGGCGGCGGCGAGAGACGGCGGCGCGTCGCGCGCGTCGCCCGCTTTCATCGTCGCGCGCGGCGACGCCGAGCCAGCCTCGGCGCGGAGGGGGGCGTGCCGAGCGAACATGAAGCGCGCGCGCGTGTGTCGGCACGTCCGAGGCCGCGGAGGGAGATCTCCCCGAAGCGCGTAATATTATGCCGCGGCGCTTCGTCTTCCGAGAGGAGAGTAGTCTGATCCAGGCGGCCGTTTTCACGTGCGCCATGATGCGCCGAACGACAGTTTCCGCAGACTGTTTATTCCCTCGGCCCTCGATTGATCGTCCGAAAAACACCGTCATCCTCATCGCCCGTTCCTCGCTCTCCCCCGACCAGCGCGTCGAACGCCTCGTTCGCCGCCGACTCCGCCCTCTCCTCCTCCGTCGCCCCCGCCTCCGCCTCCGCCTCCGCCTTCCTCCGCAACGCCGCCGCGCGGAGCAGAGGGTGCGTCCCCGCGTCGCCGCCGCCCGCGCCCGCGCCCGCGCCCGACGACGACGTCGAACCCAGTTTTTTTTCGACGATCTCAAACACGACGACGTGCTGCCGCGCCTCCTCGCCCTCCGGGACCTCGCCCCCCACGGCGACGGCGTCGAGGCCCTCCGCCGCGAGCGCCGCGTGGAGCGCCTCGTCGAACCCGTACCCGCCCCACCGCCCGCACGTCTGCGCGATGACGCACTTCGCCGGACGCGCCGCGGACGCGGATGAGTTTTTCACCGACGACGCGTCGGACGCCGGCGCGAGACGCGCGAGGCATCTCGCGAGCGCCGCCGCGCCCTCGGCGGAGTACGCGAGGTCGGATCCCACGATGAGATCCCACGGCTCGCGCGAGAGGGGGCTTCGATCGACGTCGTCCCAGTCCAGAGCCGCCGCGCGCGGGAGGACGCCGCGGGGTGCGCGTGGGTCTTCGGGGGACGCTCGGGCGAATGCGGCGGCGGCGAACGCGGCGAGGTTGGCGTCGAGGCGGTCGACGGCGCCGCTCGCCGAGGTTTCGGTCGCGACCCAGACGGCGCCGCGCTCGAGGTCCGCGCTCGCGCGGAGCGCCATCCAACCCGTCCCGGCGCCGAGCTCGAGGACGCGCGCGGCGGCGGGGAGGCGCGCGAGGTCGCCGCGAGGACGGCGGAGGTGGTCGAGGAGCGTGAGCGCCGCGGGCCACACGCGGCCGCTGCAGTGCTCCGCCTGTGGTGATGATGCGTGGGGGCGGGGGGGCGTGCGCGTGAGGGGAGCGGGAGGGGGGGTTGTGCGCCGAGGGAGAGACGGGGACGGCGCGCACCACGACGCCGATGCCGAGCGCGGCGAGCTCCTCGGCGGCAGCCGCGACGCCGCTCGCGTTCGGCGGGGGGGCGGACATCGGACGCGCCGCCCCGCCGGGGGGGGGCGCACGAGAGTGCGAAGCCGCAACCCGCGCCCCTGAACGTCCAGCGGCGTCGGGCGGCGAATCGATCCGACGGTCGTCGAGAACAGTGCCGCGGGCCCCGAGTCGTCGTCGGGCTGTCAGGCTGCTGTGTTGTCATCTCATCGCCGCCCGGCGTTGTCCGCTCGCCACTCCCTTGGGTCGCGCTCGACGCGCCGTTCGCCCCCCCGGGGGTTCGGGGCGCGATGGCTCATCTCTCCGCCTCCGCGTCGCTCGCGTCCCCCCCGGCGCGCCGCCCCCCCCCCTCGCGCTCGCGCGGCCGCCCCCGCGTCGCCTCGGCGTCCGCCTCGGCACCGTCTCCCGCGCGCGCCGCCTCCGCGACGCCCTCGTCGCTCCCCTCGTTCGAGGGCGCCCGGGCGTGGCGCGGCCCCGCGATGCTCGCGGACGCCTCGAGCTGGACGCACCGCCTGACCGCGGTCGAGATCGCCGAGCTGGACGCCGCCCTCGCCTCCGCGCGCGGCGCGGGGCTGGACGTCATCGACCTCACCCCGGAGACGTTCCCGCTGCCGACGCTCTCCGCGCGCCTGCGCGCGCTGCGCGACGAGCTCGTGACCAGCCGCGGCATCCACCTCTTCCGCGGCCTCCCCGTGCAGCGCTGGGACAGCTGGCAGCGGTGCGCGGCGTTCTACGGCATGGCCTCCCACGTCGGGTGGCTGTGCCCGCAGAACGCGAAGGGCCACGTGTTGGGGCACGTCAAGGATCTCGGGTGCGACCCCGACGATCCCGCCGTCCGCATCTACACCACCGCCGCCGCGCAGCCCTTCCACACCGACTCCGCGGACGTCGTCGGCCTGATGTGCCTCGCGAACGGCGCCGAGGGCGGGGAGAGCCAGGTCGTGAGCACGGCCGCGGTGTGGAACGAACTGGTCGCGACCCGACCCGAGCTCGCCGCGGCGCTCGTCGAACCCTTCCCGGTGGACCGGAAGGGGGAGGTGCCCCCGGGGAAGAATCCCACCTACGACATGCCCGTGATGCACATCCACCGAGAGCATCGGGAGGAGGAACCCGAGGACGAGGGTTCCGAGGAGGAACAACACTCCGAGGACTCCTCGGGTTCCTCCTCTCGACTGTTGCTGAGCAACATCTACGACCGAAACTTCATCGCCTCCGCGCAGGCGCGCTTCGCAGGCGACGAATCCTCCGACGGCGGCTCGTCGGGCGCCTGGCGGGTGCCTCGTCTCACCGCCACGCAGACGGCCGCCCTCGACGCGCTGGACGCTCTGTGCGCGGACCCCTCGATGCACCTCGAGATGCGGCTCGAGCCCGGGGACGTGCAGTGGCTGCACAACCACTCGACGCTGCACGCACGGTCGGCGTACAGACGCCGGGACACAGGCGCCGAGGGCGACCGGCACCTGCTCCGCGTCTGGGTGACGCCGCCGAACGCCGTGACGCTCCCGCGCGTGTTCGCCGAGCGGTTCGGAACCGTGGACGTGGGGCCGAGCCGAGGGGGGATCAGGGTTGAGGGACAGGTGCCCTACTGCGCCCTAGAGCCCGAGGAGTGATCCGTCAGAGCGACGTGACGTGTTTTTTTTTTATAAAGGAGAAGGGACGATAAATTTGGAGACACACCGTCGCGACGGGGAGGTACACAGTGGGGGCGTCTACGCGCGCGTGTATATATAAACGCCGTTGTGATTTGAATCGAGTCGTCCTCTCCGTTTACATCACGATGGACGACTCCACCGCTCACCCGCCCCACGTCGCCGGCTTATTGATCCGACCGTCGGACGCTCGGCGATAGCCATCGCCGCGCGCCGTTTTTCGACGTCCCCGAGTTCGCGAACGCCGGTCGGACCCTCTCACCGTCGACAAAACCCACCCGCCGTCGAATACACGACGCATTTACTCCGCCGCGGCCTTGGTGCTGGTGTAGATCTGCTGCTTGGAGTGGATGGTCACCGGCTTGATCGCACCCTGCGCGATGAGGATGGCGATGGCCTTGCGCGCGAGGCTGCAGGTGATGCGCAGGCGGTCGGTGAGGATGGAGACGGAGATCATCTTGTACTTGGGAACCTCCGCGAGGAGCTTGTCGTACGTGGACTGCTCGAACAGCACCTGGTTGTTCGCCTTCTCCTTGTTCTTCCCCTTGGACCACTTCTTCTTCTTGCCCTTGCCGCCGGCCATGGCCTTGGCGGCCTTGGCGGCCTTCGATTCGGGAGCTTTAGGAGGCTGAGGGAGGGAGAGCGTGGGCGGGGAGGTGGGTTAACAGGCGTCCTCGGCGAAACATCATCCGACCAAACCCAACGCGGGGTCACGGCCATCGCGGGGTCACGGCGGGCGCGCGGGTGGACGCGGGGACGCCGCGGGTGGACGCGGACGCGTTGGCGGTCACCGGCGTCCGTTCCGCGCCCGCGGGGAGCGTTCGCGACGCGCGGGACGCGCGGTGGGCCGGAGCGGAGATCCGTGCCGCGAGCTGGGCGAAAAACCTCGCGTGTCGCCGAACGCCGGACTCGGGCGCGCGGACGCGCGCCGACGCGCGAGGCGGCGGCGGCGAAGACGCGGCGCATCCGCGCGGACGGTCCGGTCGCGCGTCCGCGCCGCGAGGTGACGCGACCGGATAACCGACGCCGCCGCGGCGTCCGGCGGGACGCGCGTTCCACGACGCGAAAACAAACCCTAAAAACGAGACGATGCCGCTCGCGTGGACGCCGGCGGTGCGCGGGGACGCGACCGGAGAACCGACGACGTCGACGCGCGCGGACGACGGCGGGGCGGGAGAAGGTCGACGCGAGGCTCGGGGACGACGCGCACCATCTTGGGTTCCTCGCGCGCGTGTGGAAGAGGGACGGCGCGCGTCCGAGTCGAGGCTCTTGGGCGGGCATGTGAACGCGCCGATCGCACGTCGCACCAGCGATCTAGTCTGACAAAAAGCCTGCATTTCAAAAAGAACTCACTGTTTGCTCACAGGCTTCCTCGTTACGACTAAAACCGACGCGCGCCGCGCGCTTCTGGGGCGCAACACGTGAAAACCTGTGCCCTCGCTCCCCCTCCCTCGCGCTCCCGCACTCGCGATGGGGCGCGGCGGCGACGCGCGCGGCGACGCGCGCGGCGGCCGCGGCCTCGCGTACGCGGCGGTCGTCGCCTCCGGCCTCGGCCTCGGCCTCGCCGCGCTCGGGCTCGGCGCGGCCGCGCTCGCGGCGCACGAGTTCGCCCACTCCCGTCGCCTCGGCGCCCCCCCGCCGTCGCGCCGGCGACCGCTGACCGAGCGCGAGTGGCTCGCCGCGAGCGACCGCGACGGGCGCGTCGGCGCGCGCATCGCCCACGTCCGCCGGCGCGTCGCGGACGGCGGCGTCGACCCCGCCCTCCGCGCGGAGGTGTGGCCGCTCCTCCTCGGCCTGCGACACCCGGGGAGCACCGCGGTGGAGCAGGAGCAGGCGAGGCGCGCGCGGAGGGACGAGTACCACGCCATGAAGGCGCGGTGCGCGCACCTGGCGACCCTCTGGCGCGGCACCCCGCCCGAAATCGGCCCCTTCGCGGACGCGGGCACGAGGGTATCCGAGAGCGCCCCCGAGGGTTTAGGCGGTGCGACGCCTCTCTCTCCCGCGAACGCTCACCGTCATCGTCATCATCATCTTCGCCGCGGGGGGGGACCTCTCCCCCCCGAGGATCTCGGGCGATTCACCGAGTACGCCCCGGTGATCCGCGCCGACGTCCCGCGAACGCCCTTCCGCGAGGGCCCCTTCTCGAGGCACTGGCGCGCCGAGCGCGACGCCGCGGACGCCATCGACGAGAGACGACGAAGGGGCGCCGACGGGACGACGACGTTTACGACGACGACGAGAGACGCGGCGGAGAGGTCTTTCGACGACCCCGACGGCGACGTACACCTCGGATCGTCGCGCGAGCCTGCCGGAGGCTCCCGGGGACCCCCGACACACTCCTGGCGCGCCGCCCAGGCCTCCCGCCTGTCCGCGGTGCTCAGCGTCTACGCGCTGATGGATGCGCGGGTGGGGTACTGCCAGGGCATGAACGAGATCGCGGCGTTTTTTCTCGACAACGTCCCCGACGAGTCCGAGGCGTTCTGGTGCTTCTCGACGTTCCTCGAGGCGTACCGGCCCCACTTCGTCATCTCCGGAGGGTCCTCCTCGTCCGGATCCAGCGCCAGGCGCGGCGAGGCCTTCGAGGCCCGCGGGGGGTCCTCGTCGCCGGGGCGGAGCGGGGCCACCTCGCGCCGGTCCTCGATCGACGGCGGCGGCGAGGGTTCCACCGTCGGAGAGAAGGAACCCCGGCCGTTCGCGGCGACGGTGCGCGAGCGCCTGGGCGAGCTCGGGCGGATTCTCGAGCGGTGCGATCCGCCGATGTGGAAGCACGTGCAGCTCCTGGGCGGGTCGGAGTGCATGTTCGCGTTCCGCGCGGTCGTCGTTCTGTTGGCGCGGGAGCTTCCCCCGAGCGAGGCGGCGTTCCTGTGGGAGACGCTCATGGCGGCGCGCGATCACGTCGAGGACCCGAGGGCACTCCAGCCCGGCGCGGGGCCCGGCGAGATGTGGGCGGCGAAAAAAAACGCCGGTGCGCCTCGCGAAAAAAATTTAAATCCAACCGCGGGGTCGAGGGGCGGCGGCGGCGGCGGCGGCGGCGGCGTTCGGAAGAAACCCAGGGCCCCCGAGGAGGAGGAGGATGGAGTGTCCTCGCCGCGCGAAGAAGGGTTCCCGAAGAAGGGATCCCCCGAGGAGGGAGGAGGCGACGCGGACGGGGGGGCGACGCCCGCGGAGGGGGGGCTCGGCGGGAACGGGCGGCTTTTTCTGCACTGCGTCGCGGCGGCGTTCACGCGGCAGCGGCACCTCGTGTTCGCGTGTAAGGAGTTCGACGACCTGCTCCACGCCGCGCACCACGCGGTGGCGAATAAGTGCGTGGACGCGGGGGTGATGCTCGCGAGCGCGAGGGAGCTCATGGCGCACGAGTGGAGGACCGCGCATCACGGGTAGGAGCGCGCGACGGGTCTGTTTGCCACGTCGAGCGCGATTCTACTTTCGTACCTTCATAGTAGCTCGCTAGGAGCGTGACGAGGTGTGTAAAAATAACGACGTACACTCCGAAGGGCCGAAACGAAAAGAATGGTGGGAATCCGTCGTTCGTCGCTCCGATGGACGTACGCCTACTCCTCGTTCGCCGCGTACCGGTTCGCCTCCAAATAATTCACCGCCTTATCCCCGACGGCGTACTCCCCGCGCAGATCCGTCGGCGAGAATCTCGAGTCTCCTCCGACGGGCACAGCGGATAGGTCCACGCACCGCACCTCCCCCAGCTCCATCGCCCAGTCCTTGTGGTGGTCCGTGAGCTCCGTCCCCATGAGCGCCGCGGTGAACAGCGAGAGCGTGTCCGCGTGGCTGACGAGGATGACGTCCTCCCCGAAGTACGTGGACTCGAGCCTGGTGAACGCCTCGAGCGCCCTCCGGTACAGGTCCCTCGGGCTCTCGACGCTCGCCGACGGCTGCAGACTCGCGGGCACGGGCGGGGGCGTGTTCAGGGGATCGCGGAGGTCCCCGGCCCACACCTTCTCCCAGTTCACCGCGGTGGGCTTGAAGTCCAGGTCGCCCATCTTGCGCGGGTCCAGGAGGCCGCTGAACTCCGTCCGGAGCTGCGAGAAGAGCATGCCGAGATCCTCGCGCAGGATCAGCGCGCTCTGGAACGAACGCTGGAAGTTGCTCGTGTACAGCCAACTCGGCGCGCCGTCGTACTCCTCCGTGATCACCCGCGCCGCCTCGTGCATCTGCTTCGCGCCGAGGCGCGTCAGGCCGTACGTCGTGTCGTACTTGAACGAGGGGTTGGAGAGGAAGATGCCGCGCGTGTCCAGGCTCGACTCGCCGTGGCGAACGAGAAAGTAGCGGTTGTGCAGACGCGAGGGGAGGTCGATGAACGCGCGGGAAGGGGGGGGAAGGGCCAGGGACGCCGCGCCCGCGACGCTCAGCGCGGACGCGCCAAGGAGAAGCGAGCGACGCGTGCGATTACCCGCGGTTCGTCCGACCGAGAGGCTGGTTCCTTCTCGGACGCGCGCCGTGGAGCGAGCGAGACGCCGGTTCGCGTCGACGACATCGTCGGCCGGGTGGTGGTGCCTCCCGCGCCGCGCCGGGAGGATGATCCCGCGGGACCGACGATGATACGCCGCGGCGTCCGCGGCGTCCGCCGGCGCCGATCGCCCGGAGACGCCCGCGCCGCCGAGATCGGACGCGCCCCTGGCGCGTCGGCCGTCGACCGCGCCGTACGAACGCCAATCCAGGAGCTCGCTCCGCGTCGCGGGGGCGCGCGATCGCCGTTCGGGACCGCGGACGATCGCGGGTCCTCGGATCCTCGAGGACGCGGGGTTGGGGGCGCCGGCGCCATGCCGATGCGCCGCGCGGCGCGACGCGAGCGACGCGGCCGCGGCCGGGGGGGAAGACAACATGACGCGGCCCTCGGCGCCGAGCGCGGCCTAGAGGAGAGCGCGCGCGCGAAACTGTTTAGTGATGGTGGTGCCTAACCTGCCAACTGGCTGGAGCGCTATCATCTCTCTTTCGCCCTGACGACTCGGCGACCGCCGGACGCCGCGGCGGCGACCCGACTGCAGATTTCCCGTAACGCCGCGTCAGCTTTCCCGAAACATGCCATCGCCGTTTCCACGTCACGCACGGCGCCTCCTCCTCCCCCGCCATCCCTCCCCCGCGCCGCGCGGGGGTCCGATGACGCGCGCCATGTCCGCGACAGCACCGCGCTCGTGCCCCCCTTCCCCCCGCGTTCTCGGCTCGCCCCGCCCCGCGGCCTGGCGCCTCGCCCCACGCGCCCCTCCCGGGCGTCCTTCCCCGAGGAGGCAACAACACTTTACCCTCGCGCGCGCCACCGCGACGCTCGCCTCGCCCCCTCCCGCGCCCCCCGGGAGGGACGCGTCGCCGGGGTGGCGCGTCGCCCTGACGACGATGCCCGCGTCGCGCCCCACCCTCGGCGTCTCCGCGTGGCCGGACTTCGACTACGATGCCTCCGGCGCGACGACGCTCGGCGTCGTCGGCGCGCCGGATCCCGCGCGCCCGGGCGCGGTCCACCTCGTCTTCGACGTGCGCACGTTCGAGGGCCCGCCCGTGTGCGGGCGCACGACCAAGGTCTTCGGCCTCCCCCTCCCCCCCGGCGTTCGTATCGACATCCACCCGATCCGCCTGGAGGGGTGGCTCGACCCCGAGACGGGCGCGTGCGCCCTCGACTTCGACGCCGAGTTCCGCGGAAGCATATTCGGCCGAGACGCCATCCGACTTCCCCCCATGCGCGTCAACAGCCCGCTCACCACCGGACCCGCCGCCGGCGCCCACCGAGCCGCCGAAGGCCGCCCGTTCGCGCATCTCCGGGACGATACCGACGACGACACATCCCCGTCCCGGGACGTCGGGGACGTGGTATCATCCCCGTCGTCCCGAGACAACAAACAACCGTCCCCGTCCCCGTCCTCCCCGCTGGATCCGTGCCTCGGCGGCGTCCCGGGGGACGTCGCCGAGCTCGTTGCCATCGCGCGAGTGCCGCGCGTCGAGGGGCCCTGGGACTGGCTCATGAACGCCCTCCTCGCGCTTCCCAACGACGCCCTCGCTGTGCTTCCCTGCAGGCTCAGGGTCTGGGACCCGAGCTGCCCGGGCGGGGAGGACCACCGCGCGATGATCGGCGGCGAAGGGTCGAGCGACGACGCGCCTTCTCGTCCGTCTTGTCACTACGGCGTTTCGTCGGAGGAGGAGCGGCGCATCGTGCGGGCGCTGGACGATCGGTTCGAGTACGCCGCGCGCGCGGGGGACCCGGTGCCCATTACCGAATCGCAGCTCGACCTCGCGTTCTACACCTTCGGGTAGGACGTGGCGTAGGGCGAGGGGGGAGGGGAGGGAGGCGCACACCTTTGTCTTTGTAAATTGCACGACAGCAAGACTTGTACTTTCGAAAGTATCATCAGACTCAAGTGTTCTTCTCCGTCATCACTTCGTGACCACGCCGGCGCCCCGGCTTCCCCCGCGCTATGCGCGCCGGCGCGCGCGACGCGGACGCGCACCTGTACGCGTCGGACGCGGCTCTGTTTTCGCAGGCCCTCCCCCCCGGGGCGGACCTGTGGGCGAGCGACGCGGCGCTGTACGGCGCGGCGGGGGACGCGCGCGTGCGCCATCGCGGGGCGGATCTGTGGGCGTCCGACGCGACGCTCTTCGCCTCCGCGGCGGACCGCGCCGAGGCGAAGAGAGGCGCGATCCGGCGGTGGCTCCTGGACCGCGCGGAGCGCTCGGGAGCGGGGCCACCGCGCGAAGCGCCCGGGGTCGGGACGCGACGCGATGACGACGCGCGCGACGCCACCCCGCGCGCCGACGACGGGTGCTGCGCGATATGCCTCGGCGAGATGGAGACGCCGCCGCCGTCGACGGCTTCGACGGCGTCGCCGTCGGACCCCGCGGTGACGACGCCGTGCGGGCACAGGTACCACGCGCGGTGCATCGTCGCCGCGCTGGACACGAACCGAGGCGCGGACGACCCGGGCGAAGCGAAGTGCCCCACGTGTCGCCGCCCCCTCGTCCCCCCACCGGAGGAAACGACGTCAGCGGAGGGACGACGGACCCCATAATAGCTCCTATTCTCGAGCTAGCTAGAAGAGAGACGCGCGCGCGCGGTACTATCCGCCCGCTCCCTCGTGTTATATCATACCCCCCCCCCCTTATTTAGCTCGCTACCGGTGGCGTTCTTCGCCTTCTCGTATCGCTCTCGCGAGCTCGACGAGCCTCGGCGCGACGATGTCCCGTAGCCCCTCCGGGTTATCCGCGTGTAGCCAGTGCCCCGCGTCCTCGAGGCGGTACATTCGCACCCTGGCGCCTCGTTCCTTCGCCGCCGCCTCGATCGCGCCCACCGTCTCCGCGGGCCACCGCGCGCTCTGCGCCGCGCGAACCACGTGCACCTCCGTCCCGCCCGGGGGGGCGACGGTCGTCGCCATCGACCGCGAGCCGTCGCGCGCGTACGCCGCGTACAGAGCCTTCGCGCCGTCCACGTCGAACGTCCACCCCAACGACGTCGATACGACTCCCGCGCCGCCACCGCTCTTCGACTCCATCGGCGCGAGGTTGGTCCCCAGCCAGTTCACGAGCTCGCGCGAGAACGTCCGCCCGCTTCGCTCCAGGCGCTCCCCGAGTTCCTCGCGGCTCGCGAACCGCCTCGGAAGCGCCGCCACCGCGTCGAGGACGACCGCGACGCCGTGCGGATCCGAGCCGGCCGGGATGCCGCACGGCGCCGAGTCCAGCGTCCACCACTGCGCCAGCCATCGCCGAGGAGGAGGATCCGGAGAGACTTCGAGGGGACCCGACGAGGGCGAACGCACCGCCGGGTGGTGAGGAGTCTCACCACCGCCGCCTCCGAGCGCGCGCTCGAGCGTTCCCGCGGCGTGCGCGCGGTGGAGGTAACGGAGCGCGACCTTGCCGCCGAGGGAGTGGCCGAGGACGGCGGCGACGGGGGGAGGGGGACGAGAACCGGACGCGGGCGCGGATGCGGCGTCGGCGTCGGCGTCGGCGTCGGACGACGTCGCTCTTGGTCTTCGTCGCAGGTGCGCGGCGAGGCGGTCCACCGCGTCCGCCGCGAGGTCGAGCGGGTCCGGGGCGTCGTCGTCGTCCCGGGCGTCGGCGCGGAGCGCGGGGTTCCGCGAGGCTCTGTGCGCGCGCTCGGCGTGGGTCTTGCCGTGGTAGATGAGATCGCAGAGCGCGAAGCGCCAGGGCGCGCCCGCCTCCGCGCACGCGCGGCTCAGCGCCCTGGTGAACGTGCGCCAGTTCCGCCCGGAACCGAGGAGGCCGTGCAGGACGAGCGCGATCGGCGCGTCGGACGCGCCGGGCGTCCCCGGGGGGGGCTCGACCATCTCGTACGCCAGGGGGGGGACGTCATCGTCCCGAGCCGAGGCGTCGGAACCCGAGGCGACTGAGGCGACCGATCGCGATCGCGACGAGATGACGACGCGGGGGGCGTCCCCGGGGCGCCGCGCGGCGAGCGCGCCGCGAAGCGCGGGTCCCGCGAGCGAAGAGAGCCGACGACGCATGCGCCCGCGCGGACCGGGGGAAGCGCGGCGTCCCACCGACTGAAGACCTCCCCGCGCCGTGAACGAACGAGGCGCGGTCGCCGCGACAAGTCCGAGAGAGAACGTAGCACTTGTCTCCAAGGACGACGCGCGTGCGCTCATCCAGTGCAGGCGGTTGACAGGTGCAGCTCTCTATTCCAAATTCGCCGGGTGTGTCTCTCGCGCCTTTCCGTTTCTCACACCTCTACTCACCTCTCCTCTTCTTCCTCGCGCTCTGCATGGTCCTCCACTTATCCTTGATCATCACGCTCGTGAGCTCCTCACGCAGGCTCCCCTCCCGCTTCCCCTCCCGGAGCGCCTCCGCCCACTTCCCCTCCCCGTGCTTCGTCACCAGCCGCTCGAGCGCCGCCTCCTCCGCCGCCG
>MDSW01181383.1_pt1 | contig 24214 bp, 24 predicted proteins | sample 811171 | NCBI WGS metagenome assembly MDSW01 (sample SAMN05326641, study PRJNA326480) | marine metagenome | isolation source: seawater | place: Atlantic Ocean: North West | collected 2012 | reverse complement strand
ACGTTGATAGGCTGGGTGTGGAAGTGCGGTAACGCATGTAGCTGACCAGTACTAATAGCTCAATTGGCTTGATTTATGCACTGAAAAAAATTTTTGTATAATTGAAATTGATAATTAGAACCCTGGATTTTATGTCTGGGGTTTTTTTTATATTGACTGTTCAAAAATTGAACGCTATACATGTTCAAATTTTGAACACATGGAGAAAAAAAATCTAGATCACTTTGAAGTTTTAAGAAAGATAGACAAAAAACCGGAGGCAACTCAAAGAGAATTAGCACAAGAGCTTGGCTTTAGTTTAGGTAAATTAAATTACTGTTTAAAAGCTCTTAAACAAAAAGGTCTTATCAAAATAAAAAATTTTGAAAAAAATCCAAAAAAAATTAATTATTTTTATATTCTAACCCCCACTGGTTTATCTACAAAAACTAGACTCACTCTTAATTTTATGAAACGTAAAATGAAAGAGTATGATGAATTAAAATCAGAAATCGAGAAATAATATTATTATGACAATTCTAAGTGAAAAAAATCCTTTTTACGAATTTTCACAAATAGAAGGGGACATAAAAGTTGGAAAATATAAAGATACAATAACCACATTTTATGTAGTAGAGGGAAAATTAGAAATAGATATAGATAATAAAAAAGTTGAGATAAATTCTACAGAAGGATTATTAGTATCATCCAATTCTATAATTAAAAATATAAAAAAAAATGCTAATACAACAGCATTTGAAGTTATATCAAAAAAAAAAGTGAATCAATTAGTTGAATTTATAGACAAAGAAAATGAGATTGAAGAGAAAAATATAACTGGCTACAAAATTTTAAAAAATCACAAAAAGGTAGTCAAGCCCTGGGGACATGAATTATGGATTGTTTGGTTGAAAGATTACCATGTTTTGAAAAAAATTTATATGAAGAAAGATTTTAAATGTAGTTTACAATTTCATGAAAAAAAATATGAAACAAATCATTTAACCTTCGGAAAAGCAAAAGTTTTAAAAAATTTTCATATAGACCCGAAAAGTACAGAAGAGCAAGCTAGACTGAAAATTGAAAATATTGATTTAATTAAAGATTACTCAAAAAATATAAGTGCACCATATTCTTTTACAAATGTTCCGGGTGAAATACATAGAGTGTTTTCTTTAGAAGATTACACTGCCTACGAAGTATCAACTCCAGAATTAGACGATGTTGTAAGAATAACAGATGATAATAATAGAAAATCAGGAAGAATAAATTTAGAGCACAAATCTTAAATGAAATATAAACTTTTTATTTCTGCTGCTGGAAGAGGAACTAGGGTAGCGGGACTGACTTCTATTAATAAAAGTTTATTACCCATTAATTATGAGGCAGTAACATCAAAAATTATTGAAAGTTATCCAAAAACTTTAGAAATTATTATTGCACTAGGACATGAAAAAGAAATAGTTAAAAATTTTTTAAAAATAAGACATCCAGATAGAAAGATTAAGTTTGTTAATATAAAAAAATATTCAGGGATTGGATCTGGCCCTGGTTATACACTATATCAATGTAGAAAATATTTACAATGTCCTTTTATTTATTCATCTTGTGATACGATGGTCTTAGAAAAAGTACCCCCTCCAACTGTAAACTGGTTAGGAATTTCAAAAGTAAAAAATACAGAAAGATTTTTAATTATTGAAAAGAAAAAATCAGATAACATGTATTTTTTATATGACAAAAAAAGAAAAATTGAAATTGATAAAAAAAAGAAACAATTTAACGCATTTATTGGGCTTGCGGGAATCAAAGACTACAAAAATTTTTGGCAGGGATTTTCGAACAACAGTGAACTAAAAGATAACGAACTTCAAATTTCAAATGGCCTAAATTATATATTAGCTAATGCAAAACTTAAAAATTTTAAGTGGTTAGACACAGGAACTAATGAAAGTTATTTAGATACATTAAATTTTTTTAACGACAACATTCTGAGAAAACCAAATGCCTGTACTTATATTGGCAACGGAAAAGTAATAAAATTTTTTACAGATAAATCAAAAGTAAAAAAATTAAAAAACCGATCAAAAAACTTTAAAGAGTTTTCTCCAAAATCAGTAAAAGCTAGATCACATTATTTCTTTTATAATTATGCTGAAGGTAAACTTCTGTCAGAATTAAAAATTAGAGATTTTATTTATTTAATTGATCAAATGCATAAAAAATTTTGGAAAATTAAGAAAAACGTAAATATGAAAAAATTCAAAAAAAATTGTTTAAATTTTTATAAGAATAAAACAATTTCTAGAATAGATAATCTTCTTAATAAAAAAATAGTTAACGATAATTTAGAATATATAAATAATTGTAAAGTTATAAAAATTAATGAACTTCTTAAAAAAATCAATTGGAAAAAGTTAAGTAATGGAATTCCTTCAAATTTTCATGGCGACTTTCAACCTGAAAATATTGTTATGAAAAATAAACAGATAACATTAATTGATTGGAGAGAGGATTTTGATGGCAATGAGACCGTAGGGGATATTTATTACGATTTTGCGAAGCTAGAGCATGCACTTTTAGTAAATGGAGAAATTATTAGAAATAAAAAATATTACGTAAAAATAGATAATAATAAAGTAAAATATAATATTGCAACTAAAAAAAATTTAATTAGTTTTAGAAATTACTTTCATAAGTATTTAATTATTAATCAATATGATCTTAATAAAGTAAAATTATTATCTGCACTTATTTATCTAAATATATCTCCTTTACATGATTATCCTTATAACGAATTTTTATTTTACCATGGAAAATTAACTCTAACCAAGATTTTAGAAAAAGGAGATAAATAATGAAAAATAGTAAGAAAGATGATTTAAGTCTCATAAAATTATACTTTTCGGAGAAAGTACAAATTTATAAAAAACTAGATTATAGAAAAATTTTAAGTTTAGTTAATCAAATATATAAAACATATAAAAAAGATGGAACAATATTTATTATGGGAAATGGTGGTTCCTCTGGAATAGCTGAAGGTTTTTCTGTGGATATAAGGACTCATCCGTTTGTGTCTGAAGACAAAAATAAAACAACCCTCGTACGTAGACCTAGAGTAATTTGTTTAACCGAGTCATCAGGTGCATTAACAGGTATTTCAAATGATATTGGTTTTGGTTTTGTTTTTTCTGAACAATTAAAAAATTTTATGAGATCCAAAATAATTAATAAAAATGATTTATTAATTGCTTTTTCGTCATCTGGGAACTCACAAAATATGATTGAGGCAATTAATTATGTGAAAAAATATAATGTAAGAACTTCTTGTGTCTCAGGACGTGGGGGTGGCAAAGCATCTAAAATCGTTGACTACCCAATAATCATTCCCGGTAAGCCATCTTCTTTTCCTGGTCAGACAGGAAAAAATGATAATAATTTTCACATAGAAGATATCCAAAATGCTATATCACATGTTATTACTGGCTTGCTAAAGAAACTTGTAAATAATAAATAAAATGAATAATAAATTGTTTAATAATATTTGTAAGAAAATAAGACTGAAAATAATTGAAAGTCTCTATTTAGCAGGCGGAGGACACGCAGGACCATCTCTTTCTATAGTGGAAATTCTTGCTTACTTATATTTTGATAGAAAAATTTTATCACCAAAAAGATATGAAAAATTTGTTTTATCTAAAGGACATGCTGCACCAGCTTTATATGCTGTATTAAATTTAGCAGGTAAGTTAAGTGATAAAGAACTTAAATCATTAAGAAAAATTAATAGTAAATTACAAGGACATCCAGATAGAAAATTAATTAAAGATATTCATGCCGGCACGGGTGCTCTTGGACAAGGATTATCTATGGCAATTGGTTTTGGGATAGCTGAAAAACTCAGAAAAACTCAAAAAAAATCTTTTTGTATAATTGGTGATGGCGAAATGCAAGAGGGGCAAATTTGGGAAGCAGCAATGTATGCAGGTGCAAATAATATGAATAATACTTGTGTAATTTTAGATAATAACAAAATGCAAAATGAAACCCACACTAAATCTACTTTAAATATTTACCCAATTAAAGAAAAATGGCTAGCTTTTAATTGGAATGTTTATGAAATTAATGGACATTCACAAAAACAAATTAAAAATGCTTTTAATAAATTTTACAAAAGTAAAAATAAACCAACTCTAATCATTGCCAATACTATCAAGGGGAAGGGAATAAGTTTTATGGAGAATGATCCAGCTTGGCATTCAAAAAAAATTGATAAAAATGATTTTGACAAAGCAATGGGAGAAGTAAATATTTGATGAAAAAAGAAGCCTTGAGAAACGTATTTGGTAAATATTTAAAGGAGCTAGGAAAGTCACACAAAGACTTGGTAGTTATTAGTTGTGATTTAAAAGCAGCTACAAAAACTTTAGATTTTTTTAATAAATATCCGAATAGATCATTTGAAGTAGGAATTGCTGAAGCTAATGGATTAGGAATCTCAGCTGGTCTCGCTCTTTCAGGTTTTAAAGTATTAATAAGTAGCTTTGGAGCATTTATAGCTGGGAAGCAATTAGAAATTAGAACATCTATTTCATACAACAATGCACCTGTCAAAATTGTTGGAACACATGGTGGCTTTATTGGAACTGATGGTGCTACTCAATCAGGCACACAGGATATTTCAATTATGACAGCGATGCCAAACTTTGAGGTATTTCAGCCTTGTTCACCAATTGAGACAAAAAAAATTTTAAAATACGTTGTAAAGTCAAAAAAACCTTCTTACATCAGAATTGCAAGAAATGAGGTTAATGAGATTTATGGCCAAAATTATATATTTCATCCTGGTAAAGCTGTAAAAATTATAAATGGAGCAGATAGTTATATAATATCATCTGGACCAATGGTTCATAATTGCATAGAGGCAATTAAAATATTAAAAGATAAGTATTCTAAGAATGTAGGATTAATTAATATAAATAGCTTCAAACCTTTCGATAGAAATTTTTTTATAAAAATCCTTAAAAATGTTAAAAAGTTATTAATTGTTGAAGATCATACATCTTATGGAGGACTAAATACAATAATTCAACAAAATCTTATTCAACACAAAAAGAATATTAAATTAAATTATTTGGCTATTAATGATACTTTTGTTGATAGCGGTAAACCTTTAGAACTTGAAAAAAAATATGGTTTTAGCCCATTAAGCATAGCAAGAAAATTTAATGAAATTGATAAATCCAAATAATAAAACTCAATTTTGTCTTTCACTTGCTGCCTATCCAGGCAATACAGGTGCAAAACTTCATAACACAGCATATAAAATTTTAAATTTAAATTATATTTACTTGCCAATTAGATGCACAAGCAACTTTAAAGCTACTAACATATTAAAAAATTTAGAATTTAAAGGATGTTCTTTATCAATGCCATTTAAGCAAAGTTTAACAAAAAAATTAGATACATTAGATAAAATAGCAAAAAAAACAGGAAGCATAAACACTATCTTAAAAAAGAGAGGCAAACTTTATGGATTTAATACTGATTATTATGCATTGAATAGAGTTTTTAAAGAAAAAGAGATTGATTTAAAAAAAATGAGTGTCTTGCTTTTAGGTAATGGAGGTGTGGCAAAAACAAGCTTTGAATTACTAAAAAGTTTAAAAGTTAAAAAAATATTTCTAAGTTCAAGAAATTTAAAAAGATATAGCAAATGGAAAATTTTTAAAAATGTAGAAATAATAAAATGGACTAAAAGAAATAATTTGAGAACAGATATTCTTATAAATGCTACTCCAATTGGAATGTTAGGCAATAAGATTAAATCACCTTTAGATATAAGCTCAATAAAGAAATTCAAACTTATAGTTGATTTTACAGTGAATAAAAAAAAAAATCTTTTGGAGAGATCTGCTAAAAAATTCAAAATAGATTTTATATCTGGAATTAAAATTAGTTTTTATCAAGGAATAAAACAATTCAAAATCTATACCGGAAGAAATATTAATGAAAAAAAACTTATTAAAAATATGTCTAAATGAAGAGTTACTATATAGATAAAAAAAAATTAATTTGTCCTATTACAAAATCTAAAAAATTTGAAAAAATTTTTAGTCTAAAAAAATTTCCTATTTATATGGGTACAATTGATAAAAAACAAAAATACCTTTTTAAATCTTTGAACTTTCTTATTAATAAAGAAAGTGGTTCTGTTCAAATCTTCCCCAGGGTAGACTTAAAAAAACTATATTTCAAGTCTCATGGATCAGGAAAAATTGGCAATGTTTGGCAAAACCATCATAAAAAATTTTATAGTTTTTTAGGTATAAAAAATAAAAATAATATCATAGAAATTGGTGGAGGTCATAACCCAATATCTGCAAAATTATTAATAAAAAAAAAAAAAGCTTTTCTTACTTCATTTGATCCTAATGGAAAACCTTCTAATGTCCCAGGGCATACTACAGTCAAAGATTTCTTTCATGAAAATTTAATAAAGAAATATAACTTAAAGAATAAGTTTGATTTAGCAATTCATTCTCATCTTTTTGAACATATTTATGAAGCTGAAAATTTTCTTAAAGCTATCTATTTATCATTAAAACCTAATGGAATGCATATTTTTGCAGTACCGAATATGAAACCAATGATTAAAAAAGGGATAGCTAGTGCAATGAATTTTGAGCATCCATTTTACTTGGATGAAAGTACTATTCAATTTTTATTGAATAAAAATGGATTTAAAATTTTAAAAAAAAAATATTTTGGTAAAAATCATTCGATTTTTTATAAAACAAAAAAAATTTTACCTAGTAAAAATTTAGTTGGAAAGAACTATTATAATTTGAACTTAAAAATATTTAAAAGACTAAATTTTAATTGGAAAAAAGACATAAAGCTTATTAATAAAAAAATAAAAAATAAAAAACACATATATTTATTTGGTGCCCATATATTTTCACAAATGCTTTTATTTAATGGACTAAATAAAAATAAAATTTTGAATATTTTAGATAATGATCCTGATAAGCAAGGTGGATATTTGTACGGAACTGACATTCAAGTATTATCTCCAAAAATTCTGAAAAAAAGCTATCAACCAATAGTTATACTTCGTGCTGGTGAATACAATTTTGAAATTAAAAAAGAAATACTAAAAAATATAAACAAAAATACAATATTTATTTAATCTTATGAACTCAAAATTAAAAAAAACTTTGTTAGAGGATATGTTGCTCACAAGGAGCCTTGAGCTCATGATAGCAGATAATTATAAGTATAAAGAAATCAGATGTCCAGTTCATCTCTCAATTGGTCAGGAAGCAATTTCTGCCGGAGTATCACAAGCCTTAAAAAAAAAGGATATTGTTTTTAGTGCACACAGATCTCATGCACACTATTTGTCTAAAGGTGGCTCTGTAAAAGGTTTAATTGGTGAAATTTACGGAAAAGAGTCAGGTTGTGCAAAAGGAGTTGGTGGATCTATGCATTTAGTTGATATAAAAGCAGGAATATATGGATGTGTTCCTATTGTTGGAAGCACCATTCCTATATCAGTGGGCTCAGCTTGGTCAAATAAAATATTAAAAAAAAATATTATAACAGTTGTTTATTTTGGAGATGGAGCTACTGAGCAAGGAGTTTTTTATGAAAGTTTAAATTTTGCAAAAATTCATAAAGTGCCAATATTATTTGTATGTGAAAATAATTTTTATTCAATTTATACGAATTATGAAAGAAGACACTCAAAAAAAAATAACGTAACAAATATTTCTAAAGCAATTGGAATTAAATCAAAAACAATTTTCGGAAACGATGTTGAAAAAGTTTATAATGAAAGTAAAAAAGCTATTAATTACATTAAAAAAACCAAAGAACCTATGCTCTTAGAATTTGAAACGTATAGAATTTATGAACACTGTGGACCTAATATTGATGATGATTTAAATTACAGACCCAAGTCAGAAGTAAAAAGGTGGACCAACAATTGTCCAATTAAATTATATAAAAATAAACTCATTATACAAAAAATTATTAATAGCAAACAGATAGAAAAAATAGAATATAACATTGGTCAGAAATTAACAAAAATATTTAAAAAGGTTAAAAAAGATAAGTTTCCAAGTAAGAAATATTTAACAAATTATACATATGTCTAGCAAACTTAATTTAAAAAAAATGAAGTATAGCGACTCTATAAATGAGGCACTTAAAATTATGATGAAAAAAAATAAAAGAGTTATAGTTTTGGGTCTAGGTTCAGAGGATCCAAAAAGGGTTTTTGGTACTACAAAAAATCTCAAAGAATTATTTGGAGATAATAGAGTTTTTGATATTCCTACTTCAGAGAATGCTATTACTGGCATTGCTTTAGGTGCATCTATAAACGGAATTATACCAATTTTATCTCATCAACGAGTTGAATTTTCTTTACTCTCTCTAGAACAAATTATCAACCAGATTTCAAAATGGGCATTTATGAATAACGGAAAGAAAAGTGCAGCAATGGTTATTAGATTAGTTATAGGTAGAGGGTGGGGACAAGGCCCACAACATTCGCAAACCCTAGAGAGTTTGTTTGCACAAATTCCTGGTTTAAAAGTAGTAGCACCATCAAACCCAAAAGATGCAAAAGGAATGCTAATTTCTAGTATTGAAGATAAAAATCCAGTAATTTTTTTTGAGCATAGATGGCTGCATGAAATTAAAGAATATGTACCAAGAGGTTATTATAAAACTAAAATTGGTGAGCCAAAGATTTGTCAACAAGGGGGATCAATAACTTTAGTCTCATTTTCATATATGTTAAAAGAAACCACCAAAGCAGCATTAATATTAAAAAAATATAATATAAATTGTGAGGTAATTGATTTAAATACAATTAGACCTTTAAACATTAGTAAAATCTTAAAATCTATAAAAAAAACAAAAAAATTGTTATTTATAGATAATGGGTATGCAGAATTTGGTGTTGGCTCAGAAGTTATATCAAAAATAATATCTAAATTGTCAAATACAAATGGCTTTAGTTTCGAAAAAATTGGTTTATTAAACCATCCTATTCCTAGCACGAGAGCTTTATCAAAGTATGTTTATCCAAACTTTGCAACAATTGTAGATAAAATTACTAAAATTTTAAAATATAAAAATAAAGTTAATTTTAAAAGAGAAAACTTTTCAAGTGATATACCCAATTTGAATTTTAAAGGACCTTTTTAATGGAAATCAACTTATTAAAAAAATATCCAAAAACAAAAAGAAATTTAAAAAAAAGAAAAGCAAATAAATCTAAAAAAATAACTTATATTGCAAGAAAGTTCGGTAAAGAGTTCTTCGATGGAGATCGAAAATATGGCTATGGTGGACTTAAATATGATAAAAAATATTGGAGGAAAGTTACAAAAGATATTATTAAATTTTATAAACTTCGCAATAATTGCTCCATATTAGATATTGGATGTGCAAAAGGTTATATGCTTTATGATTTTAAACAACATCTAAAAAAAATAAAAATTAAAGGAATTGATATATCAAAATATGCGATCAAGAATTCAAAAAAAGAAGTTAAAAGATTTTTAAGTGTAGGAAATGCAAAAAAACTTAAGTTTAAAGACAATTCTTTTGACTTAGTAATAGCAATTAATACGATTCACAACTTAAATAAAAAAGAATGTGGAAAAGCAATAAGAGAAATCGATAGAGTAAGCAAAAAGCACAGTTATATCGTTTTAGATGCCTATAAAAATATCAATGAAAAAAAGAAAATGATATCATGGAATCTTACTGGAAAAACAATTATGCATAGAAAAAAATGGATTACTTTTTTAAATAAAAATAACTATACAGGAGATTATTATTGGTTCACACCATGATAAAAAAAAATTACAATTTTAGTAAGTTGCAAATGAGTTATATCAAAAATGGATATTGCATTTTTGATATTCAAAATAAAAAACAAATTAATTATTTAAAAGATAGTGTATTAGAATACTCTAAAAAAATTTTAAAATTAAAAAAATTTGATCTAAATAATTCACACAAGTTTGTTTCTAAAACAAATTTAAATAAATTTAGAGTTCAAGTTATAAATAAATTAAATAATAACAAAGATTTTGAAAAAACATATTTTGATATTTCTGAAAATATTCTAAATCAAGTAATTGGTAATGAAATAGCAATGCAAAATGAAATAAGCTTATCTATTCAATTGCCAAAAGATAATTCTTCTTTACTTCCAATGCATGCTGATAGTTGGTCAGGAAACTCGCCGTTCGAGGTGGTTATCTGGATACCTTTGGTAGATGTATATTCATCTAAATCAATGTTCATATTACAAAACAACAAATTAAAAAAATTTAATAATTTTTTTTCAAAAAATAAAATTAGTACAAATTTAGCTTTTAAGAAATTTAAAAAGGATTTTAAGTTTTTAAACATAAAATTTGGACAAGGATTAATTTTTAACCAAACTCTCCCACATGGCAATATTGTTAATAAAACTAATGAATCTAGATGGTCAATGAACTGTAGATTTAAAAGTTTATTTTCACCATATAATTTTAAAAAATTTGGAGAAGTATTCAAACCAATAAGTATTAAACCAGCGACGTTATTAGGTATTAACTATAATTATCCAAACAAAACAGATGAAGATTTTTAAAGGTTATATTTCTAGCAGAAGATTGATTGACGGTAGATACGTTCCTCAAAAATTACAAAATTTAACAATAAGGAATACATGTGAAAGATTTAATGTGAAATTTCTTTTAAGCAGCACAGAGTATATTTTTAACAATTCTTATAGCATGCTTCAAGATCTTATAAAAAATTATTTATATAAAATTGATGGAGTGGCTTTTTACAGTGTTTTTCAACTTCCAGAAAATAAAAACCATCGAAATAAATTATTAAGAAACGTTATTAAGAAAAATAAAGAATTAATTATGTGTAATGAAAAATTACATATCAAATCAAAATTGGATTTAGACCTAATAGATAATTATATAAATATATCTAAAGCTTTAAAAAACTGTCCAAGTAAAAATGCTTTACTAAATAATTTTAAATGAAGATATTGATTACTGGAGAAAAAGGAGATTTGGGTAATTTTTTTTATAAACAAATTAAAAAAAAACATAAAGTTTATACAACACATCAAATGAATAAATTGAAAAATCTAGATTTATTCATTCACATGGGTGCATCAGGACCTAAAAGAAATTTTAATAAAATTGTAAAATCAAATATCTTAAAATTAAAATCAATGTTTCTAAAATTAAAAAAAGTGAAAATAAAACAAATTATTTTTTTTTCTTCAACTAGCGTATATGGTTCATATGAGAATAGTCCTATTGACGAAAAAAAAATTTTTAAGAATCAGTCAATTTATGGAATATCAAAAATTTATGGTGAGAAGTTTTTTTTAAATAATTATGATTTTAATGTTACGTGCCTTAGAATACCAGCAGTTTTAACAAAAAATAACTTTAATCATTATATAGGTATGCAAGTTAAAAAACTAATGAGAAACCAAGATGTTGTATTAGATAGTAGAAATAAGAAATTTAATTTTTTTCTAGATCCAAATAATTTATTAGAATTTATAATAACCAAAAAAAAATTAAGAGAGAATCAAATTATAAATTTATCCTCTGATAATGAGTGGAGTTTATTTAAAATAATTAATTATTTAAAAAAAAAATTAAACTCTAAATCAAAAATAATAATTATAAGAAAAGAAAAAAAAAATTTTATTCTATCGAATGAAAAAGCAAAAAAAAAATTCAATTTTAAACCTTATAAAACATTAAAAACTTTAAATAATTGGATAAAAAAATTAGAAAATGAAAAAAATTAATTTAGCAATAATAGGAGCGGGATTTACATCTCAGACTTGTCATATTCCAAATTATTTTAATAACCACAAAGTTAGAATAGTTGCTTTAGCTGAAAAAAAAGAAAAATTAAGAAAAGTAATTTCAAAAAAATATAATATTAAATATACATTTTCTAATCATAATACATTATTGGATACACAGAAAAATTTAGACGGTGTTGTGGTTATTGTAAAAAGAAACCAAATATATGATGTTGTAAAAGATTGCCTGAAAAAAAAAGTAAATGTTTTTTCTGAAAAACCGATGTGCAAAACTTTATCTCAAGCTAAAAGACTTTTAAAAATTTCAAAAAATAAAAAAGTTATTTATAAAATTGGTTATAACAAAATCTATGACCAGGGAGTAATTAAAGGGGAGAAAACTTTTAACAAAATTTGTAAATCTGGTAAATTTGGCAAATTCTTATATTTTAAATTTCATAGATTTTCAGGTACTGGATATGAAAAAAATATAAAATTTATAGATACAAAAGAAAATTATATAGAAAAAAATAAAAATAATTCTAATTTTCCAAATTTTCTAAAAAATAAACATTATAAATTATATGATACATACCTTAATTTATATTCCCACAATATTAATCTATTAAATTATTTTTTTAAAAAACAACCTAAAATAAAAAGTTTTTATTCTAAAAATGGTCACCAACTTGTCGTATTTGACTATAAAAATTTTTATGGAACTTTAGAAACTAAATTTAAAAAAGATTATGAATGGGATGAGGAATTAAATTTTTATTTTGAAAACGGTAAAATAACTATTAAAACTTATCCACAACAAATAAAAAATAAACCTGCAATGGTAATAGTTAAAAAAAGAGAAAAAAAAGAAAAATTAGTCAAAATACAAAGATTGAGCTGGTCGTTTAAAAATCAGTCTTTAGCATTTGTAAATGATTTAATTAGAAATAAATGTAATATTAATTCTGCGCAAGAATGCATTAAAGATATAAAAATAATTGAAAATATTTTCTATAAATTATGATAAAAATTTTAAATATAAATATCTTAAGAGACAAGCTTATTAAACTTCAAAAAAAAAGAAAAAAAATAGTTTTATGTCATGGGGCTTTTGATTTATTCCATCCAGGTCATCTTGATCATTTAGAAGAATCAAAAAAAAATGGAGACATTTTAGTTGTAAGTATTACTAAAGATAAACATATAAAAAAAAGCATAAATAGCCCATTTTATAAAGAAGATGAGAGAGCAAAGTTTTTATCAAATATAAGTATAGTTGATTATGTTTGTTTGACTGATAATCCAACTGCAATTCCAGTATTAAAAAGTTTAAAACCAAATTTTTATTGCAAAGGAGAAGAGTATAAAAATTCTGATGGAATAGGCAATCTTAAAGAAGAAAAAGAATTTTGTAGAAAAAATAAAATTAATTTTGTTTTAGTTGGAAAAGTTAAATTTAGTTCTAATAGTATTATTTCTGAAAAATTTTTTAGTAGTTATGATAAAAATTTGAACAAACTTGTAAAAAAAAATATCATTGATAAAAAAATTGACCTTAACGAAAATTTTAAAAAAATTAAAGATCTCAAAATTTTAATTATTGGTGAAATTATATTTGATAAATATACCTACGTTACAACAAGAGGAACTTCACCAAAATCTGGCACTTTATCGAGTACTATAGATTATAGCGAGTTAATGCCAGGCGGAACACTTGCTACATATAGATTTATTAAACAATTTGCCAAAAATGTAAATGTATTGTCTGCTTTAAATCCAAATTTAATAAATATTAATAAGAAAATATTTACTAAAGAAACAAAAAAAGACCTGAAATTTTTAAAAATTCCAGAAAAGCTAGTTAAAGAGAGAATTGTTGAGTATGATAAAATTAAAAATATAAAGAAAATTTTAACAATAAATCATTTTAATCATCTACAACTTAACAAAAAATTAGAGCTAAAATTAACATCTTTTTTAAACAAAAATTTAAGAAAATTTGACATGGTTATAGTTCAGGATTTTGGACATGGCTTGATTACAGAAAAATTAGCTAAAATAATTGAAAAAAAATCTAAGTTTTTATCAATCAACGTCCAAACTAATAGCCTAAATTATGGTTTTAATTTGATAAATAAAAAATTTAATAGAGTTGATTTGCTAACATTAGATAAAAGAGAATTAGAGCTTTATAGTGGTTATAAAAACATTCAATATGAAAAATATTTAAAAAAATTATCAAGAGAGTTAAGTTCTAAATTTGCATATTTAACTTGTGGTGATGAATTTTCAATAGGAAAATATAGAAATGAAATATATAAAATAAAAACACTTGGAACAGATGTAGTTGATACTATGGGAGCCGGTGATATTTTTCATGCAATGAGCTCTTTATTGTCAATAACACAAAAAAATCTCTTCTTAACTCTTTTTCTATCTCAAGTAGCAGGAGCTTTAGCTGTAAAAATACCAGGGAATCAGGATTTTCCAAAAATTAATCAAATAAAAAGAACTTTTGATTTGTTTGTTAAGTCAACAAAATAACCAAAATGATTACAAAATTAAATGAACAAAAGCCTTGGTGGAAAGCAAATTTAAGTAAAAAAATTATACTCAGAAATATAAAAAAAACTGTAGATAACAATCATATTACTTTTAGCAAAAATTGTTTTGAAATTGAGAAAAAATTAAAAAAAATTTTAAAAGTAAAACATGTTATTTTAACTAATTCTGGCACATCAGCTCTATTTATGGCAACTTTGGCTGCAAATATTCAAAAACGAAGACAAGTTTTTTGTCCAATTATGACTTGGTCAGGAACAATCAATGGAGCATTATATGCTAATAAAAAAATATCATTCATTGATAATAATAAAAATTCTTTAAATGCAAACTATTTTTCTTTGTCAAAAAAATTGAAGAAAAAAGATATATTATTTTTAACTCATATTAATGGAAAAAGTGCTTACGATAGTAAAACTTTTAAAATGATTAAGAAAAAAAAAGTTTTTGTTATTGAGGATGCGGCACAAGCATTTTTAGTTAAAGACTTTAAAAATAAATATTTGGGCACCCAATTTGATATTGGTTGTTTTTCTTTAAGTTATACAAAAATGTGTAACATGGTTTATGGTGGATTTTGTGTAACAAATAATAATAAATTAGCATCTATTTTAAAAATAATTAGAAATAATGGAGTTAATAACCCTCATCAAATAGCAAACAATATTGGTGGAAATTTTAAACCAAATGATATTAATGCTAGCGTTGGCATTCATTCTTTAAAACTTTCTAGCCAAAACAAAAAAATATTAATTGAAAATTATAAATATTATAAAAAAAACTTAAAAAATAATAAAATTCAGTTATTAGATTTTAATAATTTAAATAAAGAATTTCCACTATATATTGAAGCATTAACTACAAATAGAAATAAACTTTTTAAATTTCTTAAAAAAAAAAAAATTGGATATTCTTTTTCCACAAGAAGTCTTTCATTGTCTCCTCATATAAAATTAAATAAAATATTTAAAAATGCAGAAGAAATAGATAAAAAATTATTAAGGTTGCCATCAGGACCTGGATATAATAAGAAAGATTTAAGCAAGATAATAAAAATTTTAAATAAATATTAATGCATACAGAATATCATAATAGGAGAATCAATTATGCAGATTCTCTTTATAAAAAAAAAACAGAGTTACCTTTTAGATACGTTTTAATTTTAACTAATAAATGTAATCTTGCATGCTCTTTCTGTTTTCAAGAGAGAAAAGGAAGAAAAGATGCGATGACCACTGATGATTGGTTAAAGCTTATAAATCAACTACCAGATTATGCGCATGTAACACTTACTGGTGGCGAACCTTTAGTATACAAAGATTTTAGAAAAATATTTATTGAAACAAATAAAAAATTTACAACAAATATAATATCAAATGGTTTACTTTTAAATGAAGAAAATATGCAACTTATGACATCGTTTCCAAATTTTAACGTATTATCTCTCTCAATTGACGATATAGGAAATAAAAATAGAAATGTAAAACCTGAGCATTGGAAAAGAATGGAAGAAAATTTAAAAATTCTAAAAAAAATAAAAAAAATAATAACAGCAAGATGCTTTTAGATGCAAAAACAGTAGTTTTAGACGATAATGCGGACCAATTATTTGAAATTTATAAATATTTGGTCGAAAAACTTCAGGTTGATACGCATAGTTTTCAAATTCTTAAGGGTTCCCCAGTTCAGCATGCAGATATCATGTTTCCTTATTCTGATATTCACAATAAATTTAGTGCATATAAATATGAGAAATTTAACGAAATATTAAACCAGTTTGAAAAAGTTAGAAAATATAATTTAAAAAATAAACGTATTTCATATGTTCATCCAGAATGGATTAATTTAAATATTGAAAAAAGCGTTTTTGAACAAAATAATAAAATACTTAATGAAACTGATCATCAACAAAATAAATTTAAATTATGTAAAGCACCATGGGAAAGCATTCATGTTAATGTTGATGGAAAAGTTTTTCCATGCTTAGCGATAGATATGGGAAATGTTAAAAGTGAACCATTAAGCTCAATTATTAATGGTGAAAAATTTAAAAAATTTAAAAACGATTTAATAAGTAAATCAACATTTAATGCATGCAACAGATGTGGCTATTTAAAGCTTATTAGTTAATTGTTTATAAAATAATGTTGAAACAAAAAGTATTAATTCTTGGAGTCTCTAGCTTTGCAGGTTATTCGTTTTACAATTACATTAAATCAAAAAAATTTAAAGTTTATGGAACTTATAATAAAAATATTAATATTGGACATATAAATAAATCAAAAATAAAACTTAGTAAAATTGACTTAGAAAAAGATAATAATAAATTAATATTATTAGTTAAAAAAATAAAACCAGAATTTATTATTGATTTTGCCTCTATATGTATGGTTAATGAAAGTTGGCAGAATCCCAAAAAATACTTCAAAATTAATTTTTTATCAAAAATAAATCTTTGTAAATTTGTCTCAGATAAAAAATTTCTAAAAAAATATATTTATATATCAACACCTGAAGTTTTTGGAAGCACCAATAAATATTTATCTGAAGATTTATTTGAATATAAACCTTCAACACCTTATGCATCTTCAAAACTAGCAGCAGAAAATATTATTAAAAATTTTAATAACAAAAATAAATTTGTAATTGCTAGATTTTCTAATTTTTATGGTCCATATCAACCTAATTATAGATTAATTCCAAATGTGATACTGTCTATATTGAATAAAAAAAATTTTATAATTCAAGGAAAAGGCAGTTCTAAAAGAAATTTTATATTTTCTGATGATTTTTGCGAAGGAATACTAAAGGTAATTTTAAAAAAAAATCATAGATTTATATATCATTTTTCTGGAGAAGAATTTTACAGCGTAAAACAGATAGTGATGAAGATTTCGACTTTAATGGGAAAAAAATTTAGCGAATTAGTTAAATATTCTAAAGATAGAAAGGGAAAAGATAAAATTTATAAATTAAAATCTTTTAAAACAAAAAAAAATTTAAATTGGAGGCCAAAAATTAATATAGATGATGGTATAAAAAAAATAATTAATTATATTGAAAAAAATAAAATTATAGTAGATAAACGCCCAAATAATTTTAAATTATAAACTTTTTAAATGAACAAAAATTTCTTACCAAAACAATATCAGCAAAATAGCAAACTAAATCTAAATCATAGCTACTTAGTTGAACAGTTTTACGATTATACGAAAATTTTTAAAAAATTAGAAAAAGTTGTTACAAAAGGTGATTACACATTAGGAGAGGAAGTTAATAGATTTGAAAAAAACATAAGGAAACTTATGGGATCCAAGTATGCCATTGCAGTTGGAAATGGCACAGATGCTTTATATTTAGTTTTGAAAAGTCTTGATATAGGAAAAGGTGATGAAGTGATAACAACACCATTTACATTTATTGCGACAGTTGGATCTATAGTAACTGCAGGAGCCAAACCAGTTTTTGCTGATATTAAGAATGATTACAATATTGATGAAAATAAAATTGAAGAAAAAATAACAAAAAAAACAAAAGCTATAATGATAGTCCATTGGAGTGGAAGACCATGTGAAATGGATGCAATAAAAAAAATTGCAAAAAAATATAAATTAAAAATTATTCAAGATTCTTGTCACGCAATAGAGTCCAGGTATAAAAAAAAACATATTGTAAGTTATGGTGATGCTTGCACTTTTAGCATGCACCCACTTAAAAATTTAAATGTGTGGGGTGACGGTGGATTTATTATTACAAATAATAAAAATTTAGCTCAAAGATTGTTTTTAATAAGAAATCACGGACTCCAAGATAGAAACATTTGTTTAGAATTTGCATATAACTCAAGGCTCGATACTATTCAAGCTGCAATAGCAAATTATAAAATAAAAAATAAACTAAAAAATATAACCTCTAAAAGAATACAAAATGCTAAAACTTTGGATAAACTTTTAAAAGGAATTAAAGAAGTTAAAACTGTTAAAAGATTAAAATATTTAAAGGAGGTATTTCACTTATATCAAATTAATGTTTCAAAAAGAGATGAACTTATGAATTTCTTAATAAAAAAAGGCGTTGATGCCAAAGTTCATTATCCAATACCAATCCATCTTCAGCCAGCTGCTAAATTTTTAAAATATAAAAAAGGAGACTTTCCCGTTGCAGAAAGAATATCAAAAACAACATTATCTTTACCAGTTCATGAATACATTAATGATAAAGATTTATTAAAGATGGCAAATTATATAAGAAATTTTTATAAATAAGTTATAATTTTTTTTTTTTATGCAAACTTTTTAACCAATTTATAGAATGATATCTAGGATCATCTCTTAGCAAACCAGAGTTGTATTTATTTTTAAGATCAATTATTGCATTTTGAACTAAAAACTTTGGTTTAAATCCAATTTTAACTAATTTTTTTGAATTAATTCTATAACTTCTTGGATCAAAATTTTTTCTTTTTATAAATATTTTTGAAGGAATAATTTTTTTTATTTTTTTGGCAAGATTTAAAATAGATATATTTTCAAATCCAGCATTATAAATCCCTGCGTACTTTTTATTTTTTTTGAGAAAAAATAAGTATAAGTTAACCATATCGTCTATATGAATATTTGGTCTAATTTGACTACCACCATTTACTATTATTTTTTTATTTTTTAACGCTGAAAATGCTAAAGCATTTACACTTACATCAAATCTCATTCTTCTAGAATATCCACAAACAGTAGCTGGCCTTATTATAAATGTCTCTATTTCTTTTTTATAAGATAATATTACTCTTTCAGTAACCATTTTGACCTTGTTATATAAAGAAATAGGATTTAAAGATAATTTTTCAGTTACCTGTTTTTCTTTTTTTATTCCATAAACAGACCCAGAGGATGCGTAAATAATTCTTTTTACCTTCTTTTTTAATGCAAAACTCATAAGCTGCATTGTATTTAATGCTGATGTTTCCCAACTGAGATTTTTATCTATCTCTGCCATGGGATCATTAGATACTGAAGCTAAGTGAATAATACAGTCTACTCTATCTATTTTTAGTTTATTAATGTTTTTTATATTTTCTTTAAATTTTTTAAGATTTTTATGTCTTTTTAAATTGTCACCAAACCAGTTTGTATCTATAGAGTAAATAAAATGATTCCTTTTCAATAATTCTGGAATCAGTTTATTCCCTACATACCCATTTCCGCCTGTAACTAATATGTTCATTAAATTAAATTTCTATTTTTTTTTAAAAAACTATCTGAAATATTTAAATTTATCTTATTCCTAATTATACTTACAGCTTTTTGATCTTTAAAGGAACCCCAAAACTTGTTGTGTAAATTTGAATTATATATTTTTTTATTTTTATAAACTTTTAACATTTCTTTGACTGCTTTAGAAATCTCCTCTTTTGAGTTATTTATAACTTTGAGATCTCTTTTTTCAAAAAAGTTTTTTTCATGTATATCATAATCTAAATTTTCAATTTCACTAAATTTTAGAAATCTCTTCTTTTTTTTTGAGTAAATCTTTTTAGGTACGAAAATCGATCCTTTTGTGTATTGATACATTTCTCTAAACCAAAAGGGTATAGTATTTACTAAAAGAATTTTTTTTCTCAATATCGAGGCAATATTCGATACACCTGTAGCTGAAGAAACTAAAAACTCACAATTATTTATCAAAAAAACGTCTTTAAAATCATCACTTCTTTTGTTTGTAAATTCTTTAAAATTTATCTTCTCAAAACCTTTAGTTTTGACTTCTTTATTGACGGCCCTTCCCAATCTTACTGAGCTAATTTTTTTTGAGTTTAAAAAATAAATTGAATTATAATAATCTTCAAAATTATAATTTCTAAACTTATGATCATTGCCATCATTTCCAATATGATTTAAATAAGCTTCATCTCTATTGTGAAAGCAAATGTAAGGAGTTTTGATTTCCAATTTTTTTAAAATTTCATATTTTTTTTTATTTAAATCTTTAACTACAAAATTCTTTTTTTTAGTTATCAAGCTTGAATAGTTAGGATAAATCTCATGCCATTTAATTAGATATTTACTTCTTGGAAAAAATTCCCTTAAAAAAAAATAACAATAAAATCCTAACTTACTAAAATACAAACCTTTATTTTTTTTCCAGTTATTAAAAATGTAAAAATTTGCTACTTTTTTTGTTACTCCAAAAATTCCTATTTCTTTTTTATTTTTTAAACTTAAATAAGTATCAACATTATGACATAGATGTCCCACTCTATCTGTATAGATGATACCAAATCTTATTTTTACAAATAAATTAAAGAATAGAAAAAAAATGAAGATTACAAATCCTAAAAAAACTGCTATTAAATACTTGATCTGCTTGATTATTATTTTCATTCAGTTAGATATATAAATTAATTTAATGAATAAATTAAAAGTAAATTTAGACAAATTTGTGGAAAATTACAAGTTGCAGTTAACTGAGACTATTCTCAAGCTGGATCAGCTTAAACTTCAAAAGATTATTAAACTTTTTGATTTAACTATTAAAAAAAAAAAAAAAATTTTTACATGTGGTAATGGTGGATCAGCCTCAGTTAGTAATCATTTTTTATGCGATTTTAACAAGGGCGTTAAGACTTTTAGTAATAAAAAAATAGCCCCAAGAGTAATCTCGTTATCTAATTCAATTGAAAATATAACAGCAATATCAAATGATGAGAGTTTCGATAATATTTTTGAGAATCAGTTAGAAAACTATATTGAGACTGGCGACTTGTTATGTGTTTTCAGCTGCTCAGGAAATTCAAAAAATATTTTAAAAGCACTTAAATATGCAAAAAAACGAAAATGTAAGACTGTAGCATTTACTGGATTTTATAAAAAAAAACTAAAATACGCAGATATCCATTTAGATTTAAATATTAAAAATTATGGAATTACTGAAGATACCTTTCAGTCAATTATGCATATTGCATCTCAATATTTAAAACTAAAATATATTAAAAATTATAAAGGGATTTTATAATAATTAATAAAATAATTTATAAAATAAATACCAAAATAAAAAGATTTTAAATAAATGAAAAAAGTTTTAAGTTTAGTTACTATTTTAGCTTTACTTAGTTATTTCATATTTAATAATTTATTTGATTCATATTTAGAAAAAAGAAATATTACTTCGTTACATAGCTTTCTCTGCAAACTTGAAACAAAAATTAGGATAGAAAATAAAGTTATGTCTCAGATTACATCTGGACCAAAAAATTGGTTACAAAAACGTTGTTTTGATATTTTTGTTCTACCCTATCCACAAAATAAAAAAAATGATATTGAAAAAAAAACATCATTAATCATAAAAAGAAACATTAAAAATAAGGAATTCAAATCATTTAATTATCAAAATTCTTATGATGACTGGAAAAGAAGTCATGCTAATAATTTCTCAAATAAATTTTCTAATTTAGATTTAATAAAAAAACAAAACGTTGAAAAACTGAAGCTTGTTTGGGAACTTGATTTAGGTGTAGTAGATCCCAAAAGTAAAAAAAAAAAGAAAAATATTGAGACAAACCCTATATTTGTTCAAAATAAACTTATTTTACCAGATATCTTAAATAATTTAAAAGCTATAGATCCTTTGACAGGAAAAATTCTTTGGTCTACAAAGTTACCACCTCCTGTTGCTAGAAGAGGAATAACTACTGATACAGACAATAATAATATATTTGTGCCAACAGGTAATGGTGTATATGCAATTAAAATTAGTGACGGAAGTATAAATAAAAATTTTGGAAATAAAGGAAAATTTTCCAATGTTACTTCTTTAGTATCTCCAATAGTCACAAAAGATAAGATCATAACATCAGACGTTAACTCTAATATTAAAGCCTTCAACAAAAAAAATGGTAAATTATTATGGAAGACCTCAACGAGAAAAAAAAATAATTTAAATGGTGCTACTAATTGGGGCGGAATCTCATTTGACAATAAAAGAAATTTATTATTTGTCTCAACTGGAAATCCAAGAGGTTTTTGGGATTACCTAGGTCTTACTAGAAAAGGAAAAAACTTATATGCCAACAGTCTATTGGCTATAGATATAAATACTGGCAAAATTAAATGGTTTTTCATAGATACAGAACATGACTTGTGGGATTTAGATATTTCATTTCCTCCTGTATTAAGCACGATAAACTACAATGGAAAAAAAGTAGATATCGTATCTGTCATTGCTAAATCTGGAAATATTTTAACTTTTGAAAGAGAGTTTGGATACAGGTTGTTTGATTATGAGCTAAAAAAAACACCTAAATCAAAAATTAATGGAGAAGAAACTTCTAATTATCAAAAAGTATTAATAAATCCAGAGAATATTTTACAACATGAAATTAAAATAGAGGACTTATCAAATTTAACACCAAAAATAACAAAAAATGTAAAAAACCAATTTGAAGAAGGCTCAAGTTCATTTTTTTTAGCACCAGAAATACACAAAGAAATTTTTTTTAACGGAATAAGTGGTGGTGGTCAATGGATGGGAGGAGCTATTAATATGAGTGGAATTTTATTTGCTCATATTAATATAATTCCATGGGCCACAAGTATTCAAACGAAAATTTTAAACGAAAATGAAAATTTAACAAATTTCGATGAATATAAAAATATTTTTATGAACAATTGTTCATCATGCCATGGATCTCACGCAGACATTCACAAAGTTGGTAATTTTAATGATCACTTTGTAAATATGAACAGTCTTCTAGGGATTTCTTTTACAAAATACAAATCACAGAAAGATTATGAAAATATTGTAAAGGCAAAACATCCAAATTTTGAATATGATGTTATAAGAAAGTCAATTCATTATTTAATCGAAAATGATAAGTTTCAAATAAAAAAAAAGAATATTTATTTGAAGCCAGAAATAAGAATTTTTAATGATTATAATGGAAATTTTGCAACAAAAGGTCCTTGGGGATACTTGGTAGCAGTTGATCTTAATAAACAGAAAATTAAATGGAAAGTTCCTTCAGGTTCTGTAAAGATAAATTTATCCGAAACATCTAATCTTACAAAACCAGGCAGCCCTAATTGGGGTGGATTATTTATTACAAATAACGGTTTAATTTTTTCAACAGGTGGTTTTGATAATAATTTAAATGTTTATGATCAGGAAACAGGCGATCTTTTGCATCAAATTAAACTTGATGGAATGGGATCTTCGCCTCCAATTACCTATAAAATTAATAATAAACAATTTATCTCTGTTGTTGTTAGCGGAGGTGGACAAAGAGTGTCACAAAAACTAAAAAAATTATATACATTTACTATAGAATAAAATTTAAATATTTCTTATGAATATTAAAGTTGCATTATTGGATAGAGATGGTGTTATTAACAAAGACAGAGGGTATGTTGGATTTAGAAAAGAATTTGTATGGATGAAAGGTGCCAAACAAGCAATTAAAAATTTAAAAAAAAATAATTATAAAGTAATTGTTGTAAGCAATCAGTCAGGTGTAGCTAGAGGATATTTTTCAATGAAAGATGTTAAAACGCTACATGATCAAATTCAGAGAGAACTTATAAAATTTGGTACAAAAATTGATAAATTTTGTTTCTCACCCTTTCATAAAAATGGAGTAGTAAAAAAATACAAGATCGATCATATCTCAAGAAAACCAAAAATTGGCATGTTCAAAGAAATTAAAAAAAAATATAAAATAGATAAATTTAAAAGCTTTATGGTTGGAGATAAAAAAACCGATATGATATTTGCAAAAAGATGTAATATAAAAGGTTACTATTTTAAAGAAAAAGATCTTAATTT
>MDSW01105029.1_pt1 | contig 24218 bp, 14 predicted proteins | sample 811171 | NCBI WGS metagenome assembly MDSW01 (sample SAMN05326641, study PRJNA326480) | marine metagenome | isolation source: seawater | place: Atlantic Ocean: North West | collected 2012 | reverse complement strand
GGGGGGGGGGGGGGGGGAAGTCGCGGGGTGGGTCGTTGGGTGAGGATCGGGAAGGCGAGGATCGGGACGGACGAGCGGCGGGGAGGGACGGCGCGCGCGGCGAGCGTCGTCCACCGGCGCTCTATCCACCACCGGAACGAACGCGCGACGATCGGGGTGCCGGAGCGAGATCGCGCCGGGGCGGGGACGCGCGGTGACGACCGCGATCGAGGGGTGGGAAGGCGTCGACGCGACGAGGGACGCGGGCGTGAGCGACGCACCATTGTTGTTCGATCTGGGGCGAGGGAGGGGTGGTTGGCCGCGGTGCGGGTGTGGCGCGGACTGACGTCGCACGACCGCCGCTCAAGCCTGTGCGCTTTTTCCGCGACGCTTCACGCTCGATTTCCGCGGTGGAGACGAGGGCTGCAGGTCTGGGCCAATCAGAGCGAGGTATTCGGCGAAGTGCCACGAAAACAGTCACGAATAAATGTCATCGCCCGTTCCGTCGTCGTCGGCGTTGTTGGTTCGCGTCGAACGGGAATCCAAATCGCGCCGCGGCGCACTCGGGCGATGCGCGTGGCGGGGCGAACCCCGCCGCAGGCCGCGCGCGAGCGGCGGCGCGCGCGCGCGGCGGAGAAGCGCGCGCTCGCGGCGCTCGCGGCGCAGATCCGCGGCGCGGGCGCGGACGCCGCCGGTTCCTCGGTCGCCGCGGCCGTCGACGCTCGCGCCTCGTGGGTGGCGGACGACGCCGCGACCGCGCCCGCGGGCGGGGACGACGCGCTCGTCGCCGCGCTCGAGCGCGAGTGCGCGGCGCTCAAGATCCGCGCCGCGACCGCGGACGCGCGGATACGCCGCGAGGTGGACGCCGCGGTCGCCATCGCCGCGGAGCGCGCGACGGAGGAGGCGCACGCGCGGCTCGAGGCGCGCCTCGTCGAACGCGCGCTCGAGATCGATCGCCTCCGCGTCGCCCTCGACGCCGCGGAGACCCGCGCGGCGCGCGCCGAGGGCGCGCACCCGGAAGTGCGCGCGAGGCACGCCCGAGAGACCGCCGCCGCGGTGGACGCCGCCGTGCGCGCCGAGCGCGCGCGAGGCGTCGAGGCGCTCCGCCTCGCCGCGGTGGCCTCCGTCGCCGCCGCCGCCGAGGGCGCGCCCTCCTCCGCGGAACAGGACGCCCTCGTCGCCGCGCTCAGGGATGAGCTCGCGGACGCGCGCGCGGAGACCGTCGCCGCGCGCGAGGACGCCGAGGCGGCCGCGCGCCAGAACGTCGGCGCCGCGATCGTCGCGGAGGCGATGCGCGCGAGCGACGAGGTGGCGGCCGCGTTCGCCGAGAGGGGCTTTTTAAACCCCGCGGAGGACGCGCGTCGGCGAGGCGGCGGCGGCGAAGCGCGCCTCGGGGAAGACCGCGAGCTCCTCGACGCCGCGGCGGATTTAGAGGACGCGGTGGCGACGCACGCGCGCGCGTCGGGGGTGGCGTGGGGGGAGGACGCGGATCTCGCGGGGGGGGCGTGGGGGGAGGACGCGGGCGGCGGAGGCGGCGCCGCCGCCGCGGGGACCATGCGACGCGCGGCCAATCATCTCCGCCGCGCCGCGAAGCTTCGAGACGCTTCCACCGCGAGAAACGGGAGGCACTTCGGCGCGTGATCGCGCCGCGTTCGGGCGCATGATGAGGGTATGCGCGCGAGCGCTCGTGTAGATGGTTCTTCGCGCGCGCGTGTCATAGATGGTTCTTCGGTATTAATACGGCGCTATTCGCCCGCGACGTCGAAACCGATCTTCGCCCTGAAGTTTCCCTGGCCCTGACACCGAGCGCAGTGCACCCTCCCCGAGCCGCGGCAGTGCGCGCACCACTCCGGCCACACCGTCTTGGGGAGCATGGCCTGGTTGAGGAAGTTCGTGCGCCCTCGGCCGAGACATCGCTGGCACGCCACCTTGCCCCCGCCGTCGCACTCGGGGCACGGGTCCGCGGGCCTCGCCGTCGGTCGCACGAAGGGCTTCGGCTTGACGACCATCCCGCTCTTGGACTTGGAAGAGCGCGACGGCTTCCCGCCCTCCTTCCCGCCGGAGGTCTCCCCGACCGTCTTGGCGATGACCGCCAACGACGCCCCGGCGCCGAGGCCCAGGAGGAACGGAGGCGCGGGCATGGCGCGGACCGATGTGGGGGGGGGGCTCGGCAGGAAAAACGTCGGTTCGGGGGCGCGGGTGTGAAATCGCAACCGACGCCGAAACTCGACGACGTTCGATTCGGTCGAGGCGGGCGGCGCCGCGCGGCTGCCTCGTCGCGGGCGGCGGCGAACACAGCACGCGCGCATCGTATCGCCTGCTGACGAAAAATATCTCCCCTCGTCATCGGACGGGTCATCGCGTCCTCTCCCCTTGCTTCCCTCGCGCCTCTTCCTTCTCCTCACACCTCCCCGCGCGCCGCGCCTCCCCCGATCCGCGCGCCGCGTCCCCGCGCGCACCTTCGCGTCGCGCCGGCGTTCCTCGCGCGGTCGCGTCCTCCGCGCCCCCCGCGCGACCTCGCGACGAAAAAGCGCGCGAGCGCGAACCGCCTCGCTTTCCCTCCCCTCCCCGCGCCTCTCGCCGTCCGTCCGTCCGCGCGCGCCATGCTCCTCCGGCGCCTCGCGCGCGCGCCCGCGGCGGCTCGCGACGCGCTCGCCCCCCGCGCCTCCCCCGCGCGCATGTCCACGGAAGCCGACGCCTGGGTCGGTTTCAGCGCCCCGCTCCCCCGCGCGGCGGCGACGACCCCGTCCGAGGATGTCCCCGATCGCGCCGCTCGCCCGCGCGCCGCCGCCGCGGTCGTCGCGCGCGCGGCCGTCGGAGGCAGCGGCATCGACGGACACCGCCGCGCGTGGGCGGATAAGCCGCCCGCGTTCCGAAACGCGACGGCGCCCTCCGCCTCCCCCTCCTCCCCTCCGAAGAGGGGCTACGCCGCGGAGTCGGAGTCCTCCGCGGCGGCGACGCGCGCCGAGTGGGAAAAGCTCGCGCGCTCGGGTTCCGTCATCAACCCGTGCAACTCCCCCGCGCACCCCGCCGCGGTCGCGGGCGTCGCCCCGCCGGACCCCCACGCCCCCGCGAAGAGCATCCAGGCGAGTTACGACGCGCACTCGCAGTGTTTCGTGTGCGGCAACGCGCACCCGAACGGCCTGGGTCTCAAGTCGTACCGCGAGGAGGATCCTGACGCGCTCGCGCGGTGCCCCTCCGCGTTGCGCTCGGTGGCCGTCATCGGCGAGACGCACGTGGGCCTTCCCGGGATCGTCAGCACGGGGATCATGGACGCTCTGCTGATCTGCCACGGGTCGTGGCAGGCCGGGATCGCGATGATGGACAAGGCGGTGACCCCTCGGCCGCCTCTGGTGTTGCCGAAGCGCTTTGCGGTGGAGATTGTGGATCGGCTGCCGCCCGGCGCGACGACGCGGATAGCGACGCGGAGGGTGGAGATGCGCGACGACAGGGAGCCCTTCTCCGCGGTCGTGAAGATGGAGCTCGAGGCGGAGGTCGAGACGGGGGAGAGGTTCGTCTGCGCCAGCGCGGAGGCGACGTACGAGAAAGTGGGGGCCGTCAGGAGCATGTGGTGAGAAAATATAAACGAGGCGAAGTGCATGAGATTTGACGAAGGACGTTACCGTTTTGATCGGGAAATCGTGCGCGCGTTTGAAACCGAGCGTTCGGTCGAGATACCGGTGCCGCTTTCATCGACCCTACGACTTCGATCGAACCGCGGTTCGAGCGGTCGTCGCGTCCCGTGGCGGATCTCGATGACATCTGCCGCACCCGCTCGCCGCTCGCTCGAGGTGTTACTCGTCGGCATCTCGCGCGCCTCCCCGCGCGCTCCCCGCGGTCGCCCGCACTGCTCTCGGCGCCGCGCGGACGCGATCGGTTCGCTCGAGCGTCCCGCCGCGGGACGTTTCCCTCGGTGTCGGTCGACGGAGCCCCGCGCGATGGGCGACGGGGCGGGAGGGCCCGCGACGACGGGGCGCGCGGTCCACGAGGACGGGGAGCGCTCGCGCCTGCTCGCGCGGAGCGCCGAGGACGCGGCGCGCGGACGCGCCGGCGCGCGCCGCTCGACGACGCTCGCGGTCGTCGCCTCCGCGCTCATCCTCCTCCTCCTCCTCGCGGCGGTGGCGTGCGCGGCGCACGCGTTCCCCGGCTCGGCGCTCTCGGTCGCGGCGTCCGCCCTCGGCGCGCCCTCTCCCCGCGTTAACTCCGCCTCGTCCGATGATGCGTCTCCGTCCGACGACGCGTCTCCATCTCGACCCGTCGTCGTCGACGCGCGTCGCGAGGCTCGGCGCTCGGCGCGCGCGCGCGACCGCCGAGCCGCCGAGGACGCGTTCGCGGCCCCCCGCGAGCACCACGCGGACTTCTGGAAACGGCGCGCTGAAGCGCTGAAGCGGCGAGAGCCCTCGGCTGCGTCCTCCTCCTCGTGCATGCGACCTGACCATCACGTGCTCGCGTGCGTCGCGAGTTTCGGCGCCAAGGACGCGGGGACGATGAACCAGCTTCTTCGCAACTACTGGGACGTCCACCGAACCTTCGGCACCCGGTTCACCGCGGTCGTCTACGTCACCGACCCGAAGCACGCGACGTTCCGCACGGACTGGGGCGAGGGCGTGGCGGTGGAGGTCAAGACGGGCGACGCGGCGTTGGCGCACGACTTCGCGGGGGAGTGCCGCCGCGAGTTTTCTCCCGAGCGGTTGGCCGACGCGCGGGGGCCGACGCATTACCTCTTCGGCGAGAACGACGTCAACGTCACCGCGGACCACATCGAGGCGCTCTGCGAGGAGTTCAGGGCCCTCGACGACGCGGGTCTGGGCCCGAGCGCGGTGCCGTTCGAGCGATTGGGGTTAAAAACGGCGAGCGGCGATGAGGGAGAGGAGGCGGCGGAGGGAGAGCCGCCGCTTCGAAGGTGGCCGCACCCGACGCTGGTGCGGTTCGACGAGATCGCGGATAAGACCGGGGGGTACCACCGCGTGCTGGTCGATAACCAGTTCTGCCACCCGCCGCAGGTGGACGCGGTGCGGGCGCTCCCCGTGGGCCCTCGCGACCGGGGCGCGCGGCGGACGTACGTCACGCCCCATAACCCGTACGCGGCGACGTGGTTCATGCCCCGCGATCGGCTCCGCGCGTACGTCGCCGCGGCGAACGCGACCATGCGCGGGTGGCGGGCGGAGTACGACTCGGACCGGGAGAACCACCCGCTGGCGTACCTCTGGGAGGATTTCTACCAGACGAAGGTGCCGTACGGGATCGGGTGGAGCACGTTCCCGGACCTCAAGCGCGAGTGGCACGCGGGGTACTGGTTCCGGGACTTCACCGAGGGGGTGGTGCCTCGCGCGACGTTCGGGCGGTTCCTCGTGCACCACCGCGACCACGGGATCAAAGCCGCGGGGGGGAACCTCTTCTCGGAGCGCGCGTTCCTGGACGCCGCGGACGCGTTCGAGGGCGAGCCGGTGGAGATGAGCGAGCTCGGGTACGAACCCGCGAACGGGCGCGTGGACTGCGCGCACGAGATCGACTGAGAGGGGGGGGGGGGCGCGGAGGAGGCGTCTCGCGCGCCCGGCGATTCGTTCGATCGCTCGTCGGCCCGCCTCTCCGAGGACGATCCCGGGGAAGCCCCGAACGACCGAGGCTCGGGGCGGGGTCGGGGGCGGCCGGGGGCGGCGGGGGGCGGCGGGGGCGGGGGTTTCGGTCCGCGGGGAGGCCCGACGCGGGGTCGAGGGCGGGATCGGATCGATCGAAACCGGCGCGAAGCCGAAGCCGAGCCGGCCGGGGGACGAGCGCGAGCGCGACGTTCGCGCGTGCGTGGCGTAGTCATAATAAAATCGCACGCGAAAACGAAACGGTCGACCCCGCGCGTTGATCGGCGGCCCCTCCCGGAATTCGATCGGGCGCACTCTAGGCGCGACGGTCCGATCGAGCGGTTTCAAGCGCCCCTCGCTTTCGTCGCGCCGGGCGTTGACGATCCTTTTAGGGTTTGCGAACGGTCGAACTCGGTGCGCTGGAAAAAGCGGCCGGCGCGGGCGCTTTTGTGGCCCGACCGCCCGGATAAAGTTCGGGCGGAAAAAAGTGCGGCTCGCGAAACCCTGGGAGCGAGGGGTCACTGCGACGGGCACTCCCACCCCTCAGGACGGCGCACGGCCAGCCCGCACCGGCCCCGCCTCGACGCGCGCGCTCGTTCGCGCTCGCCCGCACGCCGCGGTTGCCTCGGATCCGCCCCGCGCGCGAGTCGCGCCGCCGGTCGCTCCGAACCAGCGCCCGCGTCCACCAGGGCCGCGCCGGGTGATCCGCTCTCCCGACACCGCGACGTAGTACGTCACCGCGTTCGGCTCGCCGCCTTCGCGCCCTCGACGATGTCCGCCTCCGCCGCCGCCCTCGTCGCGCCCGCGTCCGCGTGCGGCCCGTCCGGCGCCGCTCGCGGCGCCGCGCGCGCCTCGCCGACGATGCGCGGCGCGGCGTCGCGCGTCGGCGCTCGGGTCCGCGATCTCCCCCGCCCGTCCGCCGCCAAGCGTCGCGTTTCGGCGTTCCGCGGCGCCTCGCGCCTCGCGCCGGGCGCGTCGGTCGTCGCGCGCGCCATCTCGGACCCCCCCGCGGATTCCAAGGACGTGGACGCGGAGAGCGGTCTGGGCAAGATCCTCCGCAGCAACAGCGGAGGCCTGACGAAGATCCTGTGCGCGAACCGCGGCGAGATCGCGGTGCGCGTCTTCCGCGCGGGCACCGAGCTGGGCATGAACACCGTCGCCATCTTCAGCGAGGCGGACCGCCTCGCGACGCACAGGTACAAAGCCGACGAGTCCTACTGCGTGAACCCGGGCGAGACCCCCGTGGGCGCGTACCTCGGCTTCGAGGGCATCATCGACATCGCCAAGGCGCACGGCGTCCAGGCCATCCACCCCGGGTACGGGTTCTTGTCCGAAAACGCCGCCTTCGCGAAGCGGTGCGAGGAGGAGGGCATCGCGTGGGTCGGGCCCCGGTCGGAGACCATCATGCAGATGGGCGACAAGGTGATCGCCAAGCAGCTGGCGAAGGAGTGCGGCCTCCCCCTCGTTCCGGGAACGGAGGACTCCACGGACTCGGTCGAGGAGGCGCAGGCGTTCGCGGAGGAGTTCGGCATGCCGATCATGCTGAAAGCCGCGTTCGGCGGCGGCGGCCGTGGCATGCGGGTCGTGCGGACGATGAGCGAACTCCCCGAGGCGTTCACGCGCGCCTCGTCGGAGGCTTTGGCGGCGTTCGGGGACGGGCGGATGTTCCTCGAGCGCTACGTGGAGGCGCCGAGGCACATCGAGGTGCAGATTCTCGCCGACGGCGAGGGCAACGTCGTGCACCTCGCCGAGCGCGACTGCTCCGTGCAGCGCCGCCACCAGAAGGTGGTGGAGCTCGCGCCCGCGGCGTACCTGGACGACGAGCTCAGGAAGACGCTGCACGACGACGCGGTGCGGTTGGCGAAGCACGTCAACTACCGCAACGCGGGCACGGTGGAGTTCATGGTGGACAAGGAGGGGCGACACTACTTTTTGGAGGTGAACCCCCGCATCCAGGTGGAGCACACCGTCACGGAGGAGGTGACGGGCATCGACCTCGTGCAGTCGCAGCTCCTGATCGCGGGCGGCGCGACGCTCGCGGACCTGGGGATCGAGTCCCAGGCGGACGTCACCGTCCAGGGGTTCGCGATGCAGTGCCGGATCACGACGGAGGACCCGCAGCTGAACTTCACGCCCGATTTCGGGAAGGTGGAGGTGTACCGACCGCCGGGCGGGATGGGCGTCCGGCTGGACGGCGAGGTGGTCGTCGGAAGCAGGGTCTCCCCGAACTACGACTCCCTCCTCGTGAAGCTCACGTGCAAGGAGCAGAACTTCCCCCGGGTGATCCAGAAGATGTACCGCGCGCTGTCCGAGTTCAGGGTCCGGGGCGTGAAGACGAACATCCCGTTTCTGCTCAACGTGCTCCAGAACGAGACGTTTCTCAGCGGCCGATTCGCGACGGACTTCATCGACTCCACGCCGAGCCTGTTCGACCTCGAGACCGGGTCGGACGACATGACAAAGCTCCTGACGTACCTCGGCGAGGTCGCGGTGAACGGCGCGAAGCACCCGGGCGCGGTCGGCCCCGCGCCCACCGTCGTCGAGCCGACGCCGCCCAAGCCCCGCGCCCCGGGTCCTCCGCCCGCCGGGTTCAAGCAGATTCTCGACGAGCGCGGCCCGAGCGGGTTCGCCAAGGCGGTGCGCGACCACGAGGGGTTGCTGATCATGGACACGACGTGGCGCGACGCGCACCAGTCCGCGCTCGCGACCCGGATGCGCACGCGGGATCTGCTCGCGTCCGCGCCCGCGACGGCGGAGGCGCTCAGTGGCGCGTACTCGCTCGAGATGTGGGGCGGGGCGACGTTCGACGTCTCGCTTCGGTTCCTGCACGAGTGCCCCTGGCAGCGGCTCGAGCAGCTGCGCGAGGCGGTGCCGAACGTGCCGTTCCAGATGCTCCTCCGCGGCGCGAACGCGGTGGGGTACACGTCGTACGCGGATAACGTCGTGAACGCGTTCGTCGCGGAGGCGCGGACCGCGGGCGTGGACGTGTTCCGCGTGTTCGACTCGCTCAACTACGTGGACAATTTAAAATTCGGCATCGACTCGGTTCGCGCGGCGGACGGCGTGGTGGAGGGCACAATCTGCTACACCGGCGACGTCAGCGACCCGAGCAAGACGAAGTACTCGCTCGAGTATTACGTCGACCTCACCGAGCAGCTCGTCGATCACGGCATCGACGTGCTCGCCATCAAGGACATGGCGGGTCTGCTCAAGCCCCGGGCGGCGACGATGCTCGTCGAGGCGCTGCGGGCGAAATTCCCGGACCTTCCCATCCACGTCCACACCCACGACACCGCGGGCACGGGCGTGGCGTCCATGCTCGCGTGCGCGGAAGCCGGCGCGGACGTCGTCGACGTGTGCACGGACGCCATGGCGGGGCTCACGAGCCAGCCCAGCATGGGCGCTCTGATCGGCTCCGTCGCGGGGACGAAACTGGACACGAACATGGACATGTCCAAGATTCTCGCGCTCAACACCTTCTGGGAGCAGACGCGCGGGCTGTACTCGCCGTTCGAGTCGGGCATCAAAGCCGGCTCCGCGGACGTGTACCTGCACGAGATGCCCGGCGGCCAGTACACGAACCTCAAGTTCCAGGCCTTCTCCAACGGCCTCGGGTCCGAGTGGGACCGAATCAAGGCGGCCTACGCCACCGCGAACGAGGTTCTGGGAGACATCGTGAAGGTGACGCCGAGCTCCAAGGTGGTCGGCGACTTGGCGCAGTTCATCGTCGCCAACGACCTGAACGCGACGAGCCTCGTGGACCAGGCGGAGACGCTCTCGTTCCCCACGAGCGTCGTGGAGTACTTCCAGGGGTACATCGGCCAGCCGGTCGGCGGCTTCCCCGAGCCGCTCAGGAGCCGCGTGCTGAAGGGCAAGAGCGAGGGGTACGACGGGCGGCCCGGGAGCGAGATCCCCGACGAAGATCTGCTCGGGTTGCAAAAGTCCGTCGCTTTACGACACGCGAGGCGGGACGTGAGCTGGAGGGACACGCTGAGCGCGGCGATGTACCCCGCCGTGTTCGACGACTACGTCCGAAAGCTCAACCTGCACGGACCCCTGACGAGGCTGCCGACCAAGGCGTTCCTGGTCGGCCTGGACATCGACGAGGAGTGCGAGATTGAACTCCGCGCGGGCGTCCGCGCGAGCGTCAAGCTCAAGGCCATCGGCGAGCTCCTCCCCAACGGCAACCGCGAGGTGTTCTTCGAGATGAACGGCATCCCGCGCGTGGTGGAGATCGAGGATAAGACCGAGGACGGAAACACGACCAAGACGAGGGCGGCGAGCAGGGAGAAGAGCGACCCGGCGGACCTCGGGTCCGTGGGCTCGCCCATGGCGGGGGAGGTGGTGGAGGTTCTGGTCGAGGAGGGCGAGGAGGTGAAGGCGGGCGCGCCCCTCGTCGTGCTGAGCGCGATGAAGATGGAAACCACCGTCTCCGCGCCCGTCGACGGGTCGTGCAGGCACATCGGCGTCGTCGCGGGAGACTCGTGCTCCGCGGGAGACCTGCTCGTCGCCATCGCCGCCTCCGCCGACGCGTAAAAAATGAAACGCGGGCGGGCGAGGAGGAGACGGCGGCGACGGAGGGGCGTCGGCGAAGGCGCGGGGAGGATGAGGGAGGACTCTTACTTTACGCGCGCGCGAGACTCCCGGAGGGGAGCGGGGACGCGTAAGTGTCAACTTCCCGGGAGCGAGCGCGCGCCGAACGATGAGTCGTGGGAGAGGCGTCGCGGCGGGCGATCGACGCGACGCGCGGTGCTGAGATGCGTTGAAATACCCAAACGCGTGGAAGATGCGAGCGCGAGCGACGCTGACGCGTCCCGAGTCGAGACGGGGACGGGTCCCGTCGGCGGCGCCCGAGGTGTGATCTGTTAAAAAAAAGCGCCGAATCGCCTCACGTGCCGGCTCCAATCGAACCCGCGACTCGTCCTCGAGTCCCTCATCGCCGCGGCGCTCATTCCGGGGGAACCGTCTCCTTTGGATGTTTCGACTCGTAATGCATGACGAGCTGATGTCGATTGATCATGCTCGCCTTGCACACCGGACACGTCTGCTTCAGAGCCGCCTTCTTCAGCGCCCCCGTCGCGTCGTTCTTCGCCTCCTTCTTCGATTCGAGCTTCTTGCGGTTCTTCTCCTGCGCGAGAGCCTTGGCGTTGCCTCGGACCATCTTCGCGAGCGTCGGGTGGAGTCGAGAGGAGCTCTCGCTGATCGCGAGGGATGGGCGGGCGCCGCGACTCGCGTCGGACGCGTCACTCGCAGTGACGAGCGCCGCGGGACGTCGGAGGCCGAGACGGGCATATCCGCCAAGTCAGCGGCGAATCTCGTTACTGGAGGGTGAAGTCGACCGCCGAGATCTGAGACTTGTTGAGCCGGCGCCCGGCGGGTTCCGGCCGCGGGGCGGTGACTGACTTGCGCGCCCGACGAGTTTGCTGGCGGCGGCGGGTTCGCTCCCGCTTCTCGCCGTACGCTCCCGCACGCACATCCCACCGCGCCTCGCGTCCCCTTTCGCGCACCCTCGCGGTGCGCTTCATGCCCGGGGCGCGTCTCGTCGCTCGCCGCGCACGCGCCCTCTCCTCCGCGGTCGTTCCGCGCGTCCTCCCCCTCCTCGCGCGTTCGCGCGCCATGGCCACCACCGCCGGCGTGGACGCGCCGACGCCGACCCCCCCGGTTCCCGCGACGCCGGCGAACAAGCTCAAGTCCTGGGACTTCTTCGCGAGCATGGGCTCGCCGAAGTTTCACGTCGCGCCGATGGTGGACCAGTCCGAGCTCGCGTTCCGCATGCTGTGCCGGCGCCACGGGGCGACGTGCGCGTACACGCCGATGATTCACGCGCGCCTCTTCGTGGAGAGTCCGAAGTACCGCGAGGAGATCTTCACGACGTGCGCCGCGGACCGCCCGCTCCTGGTTCAGTTCTGCGCGAACGACCCGGACATGTTGCTCGAGGCGGCGAAGATGGTGGCGCCGGTGTGCGACGGCGTGGACATAAACTTCGGGTGCCCGCAGAGGATCGCGAAGAAGGGGCGATACGGAGCGTTCCTCATGGACGACTGGGCGACGATAGACGCGCTCATTCGCAAGCTCGACGAGGAGCTTCCCGTGCCGGTGACGGCGAAGATCCGCGTGTACGACGACCTGGAGACGAGCGTGAAGTACGCGCAGATGGTGGAGGCGGCGGGGGCGCAGCTCGTGGCGGTGCACGGGCGAACGCGCGAGCAGAAGCGCGCGGCGGACGTCAGGGCCAACTGGGCGTACATAGCCGAGATTAAGAAAACGCTCAAGGTGCCCGTGCTCGCCAACGGCGACGTGCGGACGCTCGCGGAGGCGCGAAAATGCCTCGAGGCGACGGGCGCGGACGGGGTCCTGAGCGCGGATCCGTTGCTGGAGAACCCGAGCCTCTTCTCGGACCCGCCGCTGTACGAACCGAGCGACCCGACGGACCCCCTCCCGGTGGAGGGCGACGTGAACTGCCGGATGCTCCTCGAGTACCTCGAGCTCACCGCCGAGCACGAGACGCCGCTCAGGATGATCCGAGGGCACGTGCACAAGATGGTGGGGCCGTGGCTCAGCGAACACACGGACATGCGGGACTGGCTGAACACGACCAAGTACGATCAGCTCTCGAGGGAGAACCTCGCGCGGTGGACGGAGGAGCTCCGCGGACGGATCAACCTGGCGCGAAGAAACGAGGGTCGAACGCGACCCGTCCCGAAAAAGAGCGAACGCGCCATCAAGCGCGAAGCGGAGGAGGCCGCCAAGGCGGCGGCGATCGCGGAACAGGAGAGAGAGGAAAACGCGGTGGCTGGTGAGCGAACGACCGACCCGCGACCGAACCGAACCGGTTTTCTCGCGCGCGTTTGGCGTTTGGCGCGCGGCGTTTTGGTTTTCCCCGTCCGACGTTTTTTTTTCCCCGCCCCGGCGGGGCTCGGGCTGGCGCGTGATGACACCAACAGATAGGGACATCCGACTTCGGAGTGCGGAGGAAATCTGGATCGGGGCGTGGAGACATGCCCTGCGGACTGATGCCAAGCCGCGCGCGATGCGAGGCGACCGAGTCGCCGGAACCGGCCGTCCCTTTTCCCCCGGGTATTATCATTTTTTTTTTTTCCCGCGCGAGAGCGACGGGCGTCTGACTCGACGCGCGCGTTGACCCGTCTCCCCTTCTCCGCACCTCGCAGCTCTGGACGCGAAACGACTGAAAGTGGAGCATCCGTCGTCGGGAGAGACGCCGCACGCGGCGGCGGCGGCGGTGGCGAATGAGCGTGTTCGCGCGTCGGTATGATATCATCGAAAGTAGGGAGTAGTCTCACTCTCGGGTTCCCCTCAGCGAACGCGTCGGCACATTTCTCCCGTGCTCAGGTCGGCCCCGCTCGTCGAGGCGTCTCACGTACGTCTGATGAGAGGGGTTCTTTTTCCTCGTTCTTTCCGAGGGCGCGCCTCGCGCCGCCTCGCTTCTGCGCGCGCCTCCTTCCGCGCACTGTCCCCGGCGCCGGTTCGCTCGCCGAACTCACATGACCGCGCTGACGTTCGGCTTCGTCGGCGGCTCCGCGGAGGATGCGGACGGACGCGCGTGCGCGGTGTGGGCGAGCCACGCTCCTCGAGAGCACCGCGGGTCTTCCCCGGCGCTCGAGCGCGTCGCGCTGGACGTCCTCGCGAAGCACGCGAACGATCCCCCGGGGACGTATCGGACCCCCCTCGAGACCGGGCAGGCGGTCATCACGCTCGTCCGCGACCCCGGGACGCCCTCGCGCCACGGCGCGAACCCCATGATCGACGCCACGCCGCTGCCGAGCGAGCGCGGCGACGTCGAGGCGGCTCGACCCGCTCGACCCGCGCCCCCCACCCGCGTCGTGTTCGGCGCGGTCGTCTCCGCGCCCGAGGACGGCGGACCGAGCGTCCAACACACCGCGCGATGGCTCGAGCGCCTCGCGGACGCGTGGTACTTGGACGCGTCCCCCACCTTCGCGGCGTTCTCGCGCGAAATCGAAGCCGCCGCGCCGTCCCTCCGCGCGGAAAGAGACGTCCCCGCGTCGTCGTCGTCGGCGGCGGCGGCGGCGGCTCCGAGCGCCCGCGTCTCCAAGCTCGACGCGGCGAACGCGAAGATGCGCGAGGTGCGCCTGACGATGGTGGATAACATCGCGCGCGTCATCGACCGCGGCGAGAAGCTCGACGACGTCCTCGCGAAGTCGGACGGGTTGCGGACGACCGCGGACGCGTTCCACAGAACCGCGCGGAGGCTCAGGAGCAGAATGTGGTGGGCCAACGTTCGAACGGCGCTCGCCGTGTTCCTCGTCGCGCTCGCGGGCGTCGTCATCATCTTCTTCGCCGCGTGCGGAGGCGTGCGATGCGTCACGTGAGAGCGATCTTTTGCGCGCGAGAAGGACCACGTCCAGGAGGAAGCGCCGAGGAAGACCATTTTTTTTTCCGCGCCGACGAACGGCGCGGGCGGGACGGCGCGACGAAGGAGGGGGTTTTTGGAAACCGGATTTTTGATGAAGAGAAGCCGAATCCCCGGGGAGGGAAAAAAACACCCTCGAATCCCCAGGGAGGGGCGCCGCTCGACGCGCTCACCCTCGCCTTCCGCCTCTCACTTCTTTTTCCTCCGCGCCTGTCCCCGGCTCTGCGCCCTGTTTTCCCTCTTGTTGAGCGTCCTGATGGTCTTCGCCTGGAGCTCCTCCCTCGTCAGGGGCCGGTCGTCGATTTCCTCCTCGCTCTCCGACCCCTCCCTCTCGTCCGCCGCCGTCGACGGCGGGACGATGCTCATCCCCCCGCCAAACTTCCCGGGCGTCATCGGCCCCGTGCTCCCGAGCATCTGCTTCATCGCGTCCGCGTCCGCGTTCGTCGTCGCCGCGGCGTACATCTGCAACACCTCGGTCGCTCTCTGCTCGACGACGCCCAAGTACGCGAGCGCGTTCTGGTCCGTCACCCCGCCCTCGCCGAGGAGCTCGCGGTGGGACTCGTCCTCGCACCCGAGCTTGGCGTACATCGACTCGAGCCCCTCCCTGAGCGCCGCGACCGTCTTGGCCGCGTTGTCGGCTCGCTTCTCGAACTGCGCGGTGCTGTGGTCCGTGCGCGCGATCTTGTGCTCGAGCTCTTTGACGAGGCGCTTGCGCTGCGCGTCCGCCGCCGAGTCCGACCCGGTGAAGCGGCCAATCTCCGCCCTCAGCTCCGCCGCCGTCTCCTCGAGCTTCTCCGTCTCCTGGTTGAGCTCGTTCACGAAGTTGAACAGGGAGAAGTTCTGGTCCTCCGCGGCGATGAAGGAGGTGACGAGGTCGTCGATGTCCGTCATCCCCGTGGCTCGGTGGATCTGCTCGAACGCCTCCTCAAACTCCTTGATCCGCCGCGTCCCGGCGTCCACGCTCCAGTCACCCTTGATGCCCTTCTTCTTGAGCTTGGACTCCTCCCCGTCCTCGCCCAGCTCGATCCCGAGCTCCGCGGCCCTGAGCTTGTTGCGCATCGCCACCATCTTCATCTCGCGGTCGTGCTCGAGCATCTCCCCGAGCTCGCGGTACTCCTCCTCGAAGCGCGCCGCCTCGCGGTCGTTGGCGGCGCGCAGCGACGCAATCTCGTTGTGCGCCTGGTCGCGCGCCTCGTAGGACACGTTCGAGATCTCGATGATGTCCGCCATCTCGCGCTTCTTCGCGGCGAGCTCCTTCTCCATCTTGCGGTAGACGGTGTCGAAGTTGAGTCGCTCGAGGCGGAGGTTGTCGATGTCCTCGCGCAGCGTCTTGTTGCGCGCGAGCGCCTCGTTAAACTGCGTCAGGGCCTTGTCGAGCTTGAGCTCCAGAACCTTCATCTGCTTCGAGAGCTGCGCGTCGCCCTCCTTCGCCGCGTCCGCGCCGCCCATCGCGCGCTTCTGCTCGATGATCCTCGCGTCCGAGATGGCGAGGTGCTGCTCGAGCTCCTCCACGCGCCGGCGCTCCATCTCGATCTTTCGCGTGTACAAATCGGCGAAATCGCCGAGGCGCATGATCTCCGCCTGCGTGCTCGGGGCGGGGTTCAGGCTCGCGTCCTTGAGCTCCATGGAGAGGTTAGACTTAAACTCGGAGTTCTCGAACTTGAGCTTGTCGATCGTCTGGCGCTGGCGCCGGATGTGGTTCTGCGCGTCGTCCACGTAGCTCTTGCGGTTGCCCTCCATGATCTTGTACTTGCGACGAAGCTCCTCGAGCGCCACCTCCGCGTCGGAGGGGCCCTTGGCCTGGTACGGCGAACGCGGGCGAGGAAGGGAGGCGAGGGGGGGGGGTTGGTCGGGTCAGGAGCGCGCGCGCGCGGTGAAGACGCGCGAGGGGGCGCGGTGCGAACGCGCGCGGGGTGGGGCGCGAGGCGAACCCCGCGCCCCCCGAACGCGACGGAGAAGCCGTTCGAGCCTCGCGCGACGACGGCGGGCGCGGGACGGTGATATAATTCGCGCCCCGGCGCGGGCCGGGCGTTCTCGCGCGAGAGGTTCGCGGGGCGGGACGCACCGCGTTGCCGCCGCTCATCTGCGCCGAGGTCGGAGGCGCGAGGACGCGCCCTTCCCGCGTGCCGCGACGGAGTCGACGCGCCGGCGCGATCGATTGTGCCCCACCGGCGAGGGCGACCCATTTTTGGTACCCGCGAGTGTGTTCCTGGGGATTCATCGCGCGGGTCGTGTCCGACCGGGGAGCGCGTGTCCGCCGACCCCCGTCGACACTGATGCACGCTGACTCGGTTCTGCTCGTCGTCCCTCGACGCTGACGAGGCGTTTCGAAACGCCGAGGGGACGCCCGAGCTCCACTCTCGAGACGCGCCGCGACGCCCGCGCCTCCCCTCGAGCGCCTCCGCGCGTCTTCTTCGCCACCACCACTCGCGCGATGCGCGTTCGTGCGTCGCCCGCGCCCGCGCTCGTTCCGCTCGTCCTCGCGGGGCTCGTCCTCCTCGCGCGGTCCGAGATATTTGCGCTCGCGCGAAAAACCACGACGCCCGACGACACCGCCGCCTCCCCCGTCTCCTCCGACGACGGCGCGTGTCCCGCGCCCGCGGACGAGACGTTCTTCCCCGACGTCCCCGACGCGATCCCGTTCCTCGGCCCCGACACGCGGGAGCGCTTCGCGTTCCGCCACTACGACCCCGGCGAGATCGTCGCGGGGCGGCCGATGCGGGAGTGGCTCCGCTTCTCCGTCGCGTACTGGCACGCGGTCGCCGACCGCGGCGCGGACCCCTTCGGCGCCCCGACGAAGCGCTGGCCGTGGGACGACGAGGAGGCCGCGCGCGCGTGCCACCTCGCGGACTCCGGCGCCTCCGCCTCGACATCCGCCGAAATCGGCGGAAACGACCTTCGGATGGCGCTCGCGAAGCGCCGCATGCGCGCGCTGTTCGAGCTGATGCGCAAGCTCGGCGTCGACCGCTGGTGTTTCCACGACCGCGACGTCGCCCCGATCGGCGCCACCTTCGACGAGACCAACGCGAACTTCGAGGCGATGGTGGACTACGCCGCGGAGCTTCAGGCGGGGACCTCGATCCGCCCCCTGTGGGGCACCGCGCAGCTGTTCAAGGAGCCCCACTACGCGCAGGGCGCGGCGACGAGTCCCGACCCCTCCGCGTTTTTGAAAGCCGCCGCGCAGGTGAAGCGAGCGATGGACGCGACGCTTCGGCTCGGCGGCGACGCGTTCAACTTCTGGGGCGGGCGCGAGGGGTACCAGCACTTGCCCACCACCGACCTCGCGCTCGAGCGCCGCAACTACGCCGCGTTCCTCGAGGCGGCGGCGAGGTACTGGAACGCCGCGACCGAGAAAAGTCTTCACGGCGGCGCGGAAAACAAGAAGAAGCCTCTCCTGATCGAGCCCAAGCCCCAGGAGCCCACGAAGCACCAGTACGACTGGGACGTCGCGACGACCGCGGGTTTCCTCCGCGAGTTCGGGCTCGACCGCCACTTCGCGCTCAACGTGGAGTGTAACCACGCGACGCTGGCGGGGCACTCGTGCGCGCACGAGACGGCGCTCGCGAGCGCGATGGGCTCGTTGGGCTCCCTGGACGCCAACACGGGCGACCCTCAGACGGGGTGGGACACCGACCAGTTCATGACGGACCACAGGGAGGCCGCGCTCGCGCTCCTGCCGCTCGTGCGCGACGGCCGGCCGCTCGCGGTGGGCGTCAACTTCGACGCGAAGCTGCGGCGCGAGAGCACCGACGTGAACGATCTCGTCCACGCGCACGTCGGCGGGATGGACGCGTTCGCGCGCGGGTTGAAGACGGCGGCGCGGCTGGCGGCGAGGGGCGGCGCGTTGGAGACGATCAGGGAGGAGCGGTACGCGGGGTGGCGCGGCGCCGAGGCGGAGGCGTTGGATCTGGGAGGGGGGTTCAGCCTCGAGCGGGCGGCGGAGGAGGCGGCGCGGCGGTGGGGCGGGCGCGAGAACGTCGGGTACTTCCGCGACGCGACGCTTCGAAGCGGGAGGCAAGAGCTCGCGGAAAACGTCGTCGCCGACGCGGCGTGACGAAAAAGGAGGCGGAGCGTCCCTAAACGAGGCGCGCGTCCGCGTTCGCGCGCGTCCGCGTTCGAATACAGACGACCGTGTATCATGTAAAACAATCCATCATCTACACGCAGTATTAATACTGTGGTATAATACCGCGCTTATTCGTCGTCACGGCGCCTTTTGGCCCTCGTTCTTCACCACCTCGATCTCGAACGCGAGGGTCGCGCCCGGCGGGATCCCCCACGCGGGGAAGCCCCCCGCGCCGTACCCCTCCTTCGCGGGTATCCGCGCCTCCCTCATCTCCCCCGCCCTGGCGCCGAGGAGCGCCTGGTCCCACCCCGGAATCACCGCCCCGATCCCGGCGACGTACGTGAACGCCGTCTGCCCCTCGTCGCGCGTGCTCCAAAACGGTTTCGCGTTCGCCCCCGACGCCTCCGCCACCGACCCCGTCGCGTGCACGGTGACGGTATCCCCGACCGCGACCGCGCCGGGGTCGTCGACGCGGTCGCCCGCCGGGGGCGGGGTCACGACCCTGAACGTCGTCTCGAACCCGGGGATCGAGACCCACGCGCGCGTCGCGCGTTCGCCCACGCCGTCGCCCCCGTCGTCCTTCTCGCCGGGCGCTTTCCCCGGCGGCGCGGCGTCCCCCCGCTCCCGGAGCGCGTCCGACGATTTCTCCGCCGCCTCTTTTTCTTTTTTTTCGAGCGCGTCGCGTTGGCGTTTTTTCGCCTCGAGCGCCGGCGCGCACGCCTCGACGAGCGCGTCGACGGTCCACGCGTCCTTCACGTCGTGCTCGCCGACGCTCTCGCGGCGTAACGCGGTGAGGTGCGCGACGGTGCCGAGCGCTCGGCCGAGGTCGTGCGCGAGGGTTCGCACGTACGTGCCCTTGCTGCACGCGACGTCGAAGTGCACGAGGCGCGGATCCTCCGCGTCGCGCGTCACCTCGAAGGCGGTCACGACGCAGTTCCTCGGCTTCCTCTCGACCGTCTCGCCCCGCCGCGCGGCTTTGTACAGGCGCTCGCCCTTGACCTTGATGGCGGAGTACATGGGCGGGATCTGGACGACGTCGCCGACGAACTTCCGCGCCTCGAGCGTTAACAGATGGTCGCTCACGTGCTCCCACGGCAAAACCTCGTCCACGTCCGTGCACGCGTCCTGGCTCGGCGTGCCCTCGCCGAGCCGCATCGTGCCCGTGTACCGCTTGTCCATGCCCGTGAACGTCTCCACGAGCTTCGTGGCCTTGCCCACGCACAGGATGAGCAGGCCCGTCGCCATCGGGTCGAGCGTGCCGCAGTGGCCGACCTTCTTCACGCCCGCCAAGGCGCGCGAGATGCCGCGCGTCTTCCCGACGACGTCGAACGACGTCCACCCGGGGGGCTTATCCACGAGGAGGACCATGTTCTGCCACGTCTCCGCGTCCGCGGGCGCGGCGGGGGGGCGCAGGAAGTGCGGGGGCGGGATCGCCCGCTTCGCCTTCTTCTTCTTCGTCTCGGGCGGCGTCGCGGACGCGTCGGCGGCGGACGCGGACGACGAGACGCACCGCGCGGATGGGCCGCCGCCGCGGCAGACGACCGCGAACGAGCGCCCCCGCGCGCGCGCGAGGAACAGAGGACGGGAGCCTCGCGCGATCAGCGCGGCGATGGAGGTCATCGCGCGAGTCATGGAGACGCCCCCGGGGGGGGAGGGGGGCGGGAGGGAGTGGAGAGGGTTTCGCGCGCGCGGGCGAGGCGAGGCCCCCTCCGTCCGAGCACAAATATGTTTTCAAGCAGCGGCGGGCGACGACACTTGCGCGCGACGCGCGCCGGGGCGGCGGTGCCCGGGACGAGAACTTCAACCGGATACATACATATTTCAAGGACGGCCCGTCAAGTCTCGATCAGCGGTCCTTCTCAGTAGTACTTCTGGCCCGCCTGGCGGGTGTCGACGCCACTGACGAGGACGGAGAGGTCCTCGCCGATCTCGGGGCGCATGCGCCACTTGACCTTGTCCGCGTCCGTGAGCGGGAACGCGGCGAGGTACGCGTCGATGCCGCCGTCGATGACCTTCACCTGCGTGTATCCGCACTTGTCCACGATGGCCGCCGCCGCCTTCTCCGAGCGAAACGTGCCGTCGTCGCACGCGATGAGGATGCGGGACATCGAGTTGGGGAACTCCTGGCGGATCTGCGCGAGAAAGTTGGGGTTCATGTGGATCGTGCCGTCCTCGTCCATGGCCGCGAGCTGCGAGACGATGACGCGAAGGGGGAGGGTCAGGGGGTGGTGGAAGAAAAGCGTTTGACGCGTGTTTTCGCGCGGAAACCGTAAAAACCGGTCTCGCGACGTCCAGGCCAGGTGGCATCCCGGCTCGAAAACGGGGGGCTGTCCGGGCTCTGTCCGGGCCTCGTGGGTTTTTTTTTCCTGCCCGGATCGCGCGCGAGGAGGACGCGGGCCGCGCGGGGTCGCCGTTCGCTTCGCGCCCCCGCGTCGAACTCGCGTTCGGGACGCACCACGATGTTCTTCCAGCTGGACTTGTACCCCGTCTCCGCGCACTCCTCGGGGTCGCGGATGTCCACCAGCACGAATCCTCTGTCGAGGTGGTCCTTCACCTCCGCGGGCGGAATCTTGGACACGGAGGCGGTGGTGGCGCGGAAGCTCGACCGGCCGGCGGCGCGGACGACCGCGGGGGAGCGCGCGCGCACGGCGCGGGGGGCGACCGCGGTCTTGAAAGACACGGAGGAGGCGGCGACGGCGGACATTTCTCGTCGAGGGGAGGTGGAGGCGTGCGGAAGAGTGCGCGCGGGACCGAACGCGACGTGGTGGATAACCGATAGCGGCGTGCGTTTGAGTTTTCGTCAGACTGTTTGCGCTCTCGCCTCGCCCCAGTGCTCCACGTAGTCGAGCCACGCCCTGCAGTCGGTCGGCTCGCGCTCCAAGAGCGCCAGCCGGCTCGTCAAATATTTCCGCCCCGGTGCCGACTCGCGCTGAGAGAGAAGAGTTTCGTTCAAATCGCCCCTCGCGCCCCCCTCCTTTCGGGCCGCCATGGCGTCCTCGGCGGGCACGACGTACCTGTGGCTGGACTGCGACCCCGGCCACGACGACGCGATGGCGATCGTCCTCGCGACGCACGGCCTCGACCCGACCGTCATCGTCGCCGGCGTGAGCACGGTGTGCGGCAACCAGACTCTGGACAAGACGACCGCCAACGCGCTCCGCGTCCTCCACCTCGTCGCGCGCGACGACGTCCAGGTCCACCGCGGCGCGGCGAAGCCCCTGACGCGCGCCCGCCGGACGTGCGCGGAGATCCACGGCGAGACGGGCCTCGACGGCCCCGACATCCCGCCCGCGCCGCGCGACGCGAACCCCGCCCCCGCGGTCACCGCCATGGCATCCGCATTCTACCGCATCCTCGAGATCCCCAGCGCGCGCGCCGTGCTCGTCGCCACCGGCGCGCTGACCAACGTCGCGCTCCTCTTCTCCGTCTACCCCGAGCTCGCGACGCGCGTCGAGCTCGTCATCATGGGCGGCGCCCTGGGAAAGGGCAACACCGGCCCATGCGCGGAGTTCAACATCCAGTGCGACCCCGAGGCGGCGCACGTCGTCTTCGAATCCGGCGCGCGCGTGCGCATGGTCCCGCTCGAGGTGACCCACACCGCGCTCGTCACACCGGAGATCCGCGCGAGGCTCCTGTGGGGAAAACACCCGCCGAGCGCTTCACACGGCGACTCGGGAGGAGCGCGGCGCCCCTCTCGGTTTCGCGCTCTGGTGGATGAGCTCATGCGTTTCTTCGCGTCGAGCTACGAGGAGGTGTTCGGGTTCGAGCACCCGCCCCTGCACGACCCGTGCGCGGTGTACGCGGCGATCGCGCCGGATGCGTTCGAGTGGCGATCGGTGCGAGTGGACGTGGAGACGAGCTCCGCGCTCACCGCGGGGCAGACCGTGGTGGACTGGTGGAGGCAGAGCCCGGAACGGCCGATCAACTGCGAGGTGGGGGTGAAGATGGACGTGGAGAGGTTCTGGAGGGCGATGTGCGAAGCCGTCGATAACGCAAACGCCGCGTGTCCGATGAAGTAGTAGAAAAAGCCTTTTCTGACGTCAGTAAAAAGCCTCGACAATACTGTTTTCACGCCCCCCATCATGGGTATAGGTGGTCCTCCCACCACGCCCCCCGCGCGTCTTCAGAAGAGCCTCGCGCGTCCTTCCCTCCGCTTCCGGACGATTTCCTCGTGCTCCGCCTTGCGACACGCCTTGTACGCCTTGAAAAGGTCGTCGCACATCTTCGCCTTGTTCTCGCCGTGCGCGACCGCGCCTGCGAAGGAGGGGAGCGGTCAGCGGTGCCGAAAACGACGTCGCGCCGGGGCGGGGGGCGATCGCGCGGGCGGGTGGGAGAAGAGGGAGGCGCGGACGCACACGCGAGCGACTTTTTCGACGCCTCCGCGCAAGACGTGCGCACGACCGTCGGGGTCGGCGCCTCCCCCTCCGTCTGCATTGAGCGGCGCGAGAGGGAGTGCGCGCGGACGCGACGAGATCGGCGCGACGAGACGTTGCGCCGCGATGTCCGGCGGGGCCTGATGATCTGCGTTCGATTCTCATGAGCGGGCATATCGGGGAGACGATTGCTCAGTTCTCACACCGCCCGCCTTCGTTCTCACGCCGCCCGCCTTCGTTCTCACGCCGCCCGCCTTGGTCCGTCGCGCTTGCGCTCGTTCGAACGACACATCCCCGCGCTCCCTCACCCGTTCTGCGGCTCCTCCTCCTCCCCTCCCCCCGCCATCGCCCGGAGCGCCTCCGCGCTCTCTCCCGAGTAGCTGTTGCTCCTGTGCTTGGGGACGAACCTGAAGTTCTCCCCCGCGGGTCCCAGGAACATCGCCGCGACGCGCATCCAATCCTCCGTCTCGTCCGACGCGAGGAGGCTCTCGAGGTCGTTCCTCCCTCGGTACGGCGCCGGCCGCAGGTGCATCGCCTGCGCGACGCCGCTCTCCAGCAGACCGACCGGCACGTACCTGTGCGTGTAGCTCATCCACTCGAGCATGAACCGCCGCGTCGTCTCGACGCCTCGCGCGTCGCTTCCCCAGTGCTCCAGCCCGAAGCGCGCGAAGTCGCGAAACACGTCAAGCCGCTCCGTCGCGGAGATGTCCCAGTGCCGCCGCTCCTTGATCTCCGTCATGAGCCAAGGCTTGACCAGGGCGCCGCGCCCGATCATGCACGTCGCGAGGTTCCCGCCGCACGCGGACATCCGGCGCTCGTAGTCCCTCCAGTCGAACACGTCGCCGTTCCCGACGAGCTGAACGCCGCCGGACTCGGCCGCGTCGGCGCATTTTTGAATGTACCCCCAATCCGCCAGGCGGCTGTACCGCTGCGCCCTCGTGCGCCCGTGCAGAGTCACCGCGGCCGCGCCCCACGAGCGCGCGTTGCGAACGACGTCCCACGCGACGTACCGGGTCGGGTCGTCGGTGAACCCCATGCGTATTTTGATCGTGAGCGGCGTGCGGCGCATCGATCGGCTCGCCGCGCGGGTCACCGCCTCCATCCTCGCGACGGACTCGGCGTCCCGCAGAAGCGCCGAGCCCGCGCCCTTGGCGCACACGCCGTCGATCGGACACCCCATGTTCACGTCCACGAAATCGAACGACGCCTCGCGGTCCAACAGCTCGCCGCACCGCGCCATCAGATCGGGCCAGCCCCCGCACACCTGCGCGCCGAACACGCGCTCGCTCGGGTGGCGACGCACCAGAGCCCACTCCGAGCGATCCCCCTTGAGGAGCTTCGACGCCATCGCCATCTCGGAAACCGTCACGTCCGCGCCCATGCCCACGCAGACGCGACGGAAAGGCATGTTACCGACCGTCGTCAGAGGCGCGACGTACAACTTCCCGCGAAGGTCGAGCGAAGGTTTACAAGCGCGAGGCTCGGAAGCGTCGAAGGCGGAGGCGGAGGAGTCGACGGTCCCCGCTCGCGCGCGCGCGCGCGCGGCTTGCGTCTTGGAGAGACACCGCAGGGTCGCCCCGGTCTCCGCCAAAATCGCGTCCGAGCGAGGGAACGCGAGCGCGTTCGTCGCGAGCGCCCTCTGCTTCGCGTCGGAGAGGACGTTAAGCTCGGGGACCGGGGACGCGTACGTGGCCCCGGGGATGCCCAGCGTCGCCGAGGGGACGGAACCGTCCCCGAGCGAGGAGGGGGAGGCGCGAGGAGGAGAGCCGAGCGCGCCGCCGCCGCCGCCGCCGCCGCCGCCGCCGCCGCCGGCGGGAAGCCGACCGGGTCCGACG
>MDSW01201821.1_pt1 | contig 24222 bp, 26 predicted proteins | sample 811171 | NCBI WGS metagenome assembly MDSW01 (sample SAMN05326641, study PRJNA326480) | marine metagenome | isolation source: seawater | place: Atlantic Ocean: North West | collected 2012 | reverse complement strand
TGGCGGGTTTTTCTTTTTATGATAAAATCCCATTTAAAAATGTTTATTTTACCGGTATTGTAAGAGACAAAAAAAGAAGAAAAATGTCAAAATCTTTGGGTAATTCCCCTGACGCGATTGAATTAATAAATAAATATGGTGCTGATGGAGTAAGGTCTGGGATGCTTTTTTCTTCAAATGCAGGAAATGATCTTTTATTTGATGAAATATTATGTGAACAAGGTCGGAATTTTTCAAACAAAATTTGGAATGCATATAGATTAGTTGACTCTTGGTCTACTTCTAAAGAGAAACAAAATAATGTCAATGAAATTAGTATTGATTGGTTTGAGAACAGATTTTCAGAAGAATTAAAGATTATTAATGAGTCATTTGAAAAATTTAGAATCTCAGAATGTTTGATGAAGATTTATAAATTAATTTGGGATGACTTCTGTAGTTATTATTTAGAATTAATTAAGCCAAATAATCAAATTATTGATAGAGAAACGAAAGAAAAAACTATTTATTTTTTTGAAAAACTAATGATTATTTTACACCCATTCATGCCCTTTGTTACAGAGGAGATATGGCAAAAAATTGAAAAAAGAAAAAGTGGCGAAAGTATAGTTTATGCTGAGTGGCCAAAACAAAATAATATAAATAAAAATTTACTAAAGTCTTTTTCGTTTTTATTTAAATTAATTTCTAAAATCAGAAAAATCAGAAAAGACAAAGGAGTGCCAATAAAATCTAATATTGACCTTTTTGTTGAAGAAAATTTAGATGTTTCACACATTCAGATTTTAAAAAAATTATGCTTGATATCAAAAGTCGAAAGAGTAAATGAAAAGGTTGGAAATACTTTTCCATTTTTATTAGAAACTAATAAATATTATTTAAAACTTCCTTTTTTAATAGATGAAAAAGAAGAAAAAAGTAGGTTACAAAAAGAACTTGATTATCAAAATTCTTTTTTAAAATCTATAGAGAAAAAACTCTCTAATGAGAACTTTCTTCAAAATGCACCTGAAAAAGTATTGATATTAGAAAAAAAGAAACAAGAAGATACTTTAATCAAAATAAATTCTTTAAAGAAACAAATTTTATCATTTTAGTTATATGTCTGAAAAAGTTTATAAACCAAAAAAATAAAATCCGAATAGTTACTGCTGCTAGCTTATTTGATGGTCATGATGCTGCTATAAATATTATGAGGAGGATTATTCAGGCTACTGGCTGTGAAGTTATTCATTTAGGTCACGATCGTTCTGTTGAAGAAGTTGTTAATTGTGCGATTCAAGAAGATGTGAACGCTATAGCAATGACTTCCTATCAAGGGGGGCACATGGAGTATTTAAAATATATGTATGATCTTCTTCGGAAAAAAAACGTTTCACATATTAAGATTTTTGCTGGAGGTGGTGGAACTATATTACCAGAAGAAATAAAGGAACTTCATGAGTATGGAATAACTAAAGTATATCACCCTGATGATGGCAGAAAAATGGGTTTGCAGGGAATGATCAATGATTTAGTTAAAAAATCAGATTTTCCAATAGGAAAAAACTTTAAAAAAAGCATTAATAATTTAAACTTAGATAAAAATGTTTCTAGATTAATTTCTACAGCTGAGAATTTTCCTAATCTATTAAAAAAAGATTTACTATCAATACATAATTTAGCAAAATCTTCTTTGGCTCCAGTTTTAGGTATTACTGGAACAGGTGGTGCTGGAAAATCATCTTTGATAGATGAATTATTACGTAGATTCTTATATAATTTTGATGATAAAAAAATTGGTATTATTTGTGTAGATCCATCAAAAAGAAAAAGCGGAGGAGCTCTTTTAGGAGATAGAATTAGGATGAATTCTTCAAATAATTCTAGAGTTTTTATGCGTTCTTTAGCTACTAGGCAAGCTAATTTAGCTTTATCTGCTCATGTTAATGATGCAATATCAATATTAAAAGCTGCTCAATTTGATTTAATTATTTTAGAAACATCAGGTATAGGCCAATCAGATACCGAGATTTTAGATCATTCTGATATTTCGTTGTATGTAATGACCCCTGAGTATGGAGCGGCAACACAACTAGAAAAAATTGATATGTTAGATTTTGCTGATGTTATTGCTATTAATAAATTTGATAGAAGAGGAGCTTTGGACGCTTTAAGAGATGTAAAGAAGCAGTACCAAAGAAATAATAAATTATTTTCTGAAAAAATAGATTCAATGCCTGTTTTCGGAACAGTCGCTTCACAATTTAATGACCCAGGCCTTTCTTTTTTATATAATTATATTTTGAAGAAGTTTGTGGAAAATAATTTTCCTCATTTTTCTACGCCTAAATCAGAAGTTCAAACATATGATAGGATTTGTATTATTCCTCAAAAAAGAGTTAGATATTTATCAGAAATATCAGAAGAAAACAGAAAGTATAATGCTTGGGTTGAAGAACAGAAAAATATAGCAAGTGATATTTATAATTTACATTCTGCAAAAAACATTATTGACAATGAGGGTAGTGACTTAAAATTAGAAAAGAGAATAACATCTATTCTTTTAAAAAAAGAATCTGAGTTAGATTCTAAGAATAAAGAATTATTAAAAAAATGGAAAAATTTAAAAAAATTATATTCAAATAAATTATTTAAGTATCGAGTTAGAAACAAAGAGCTTGCAATCAAGACTTATACTTATTCACTTTCAGCTTTAAAAATACCTAAAGTTAGTTTGCCAAGATATAATGATTTAGGTGATATTTTAAGATGGCAGTTGCAAGAAAATGTTCCAGGAAATTTTCCTTTTACCTCTGGTATTTTTCCATTTAAAAGAGAAGGTGAAGATCCTACTCGAATGTTTGCTGGAGAAGGTGGTCCGGAAAGAACAAATAAAAGGTTTCATTATTTGAGCTATGGGATGCCGGCTAAGAGGTTGTCAACTGCTTTTGACTCAGTCACTTTGTATGGAAGTGATCCAGATTATAGACCAGATATATATGGAAAAATAGGGAATGCTGGTGTTTCAGTTTGTTGTTTAGATGATGCTAAAAAATTATATTCAGGTTTTAATCTCGTTGATGCTTTAACTTCAGTTTCGATGACCATTAATGGTCCTGCTCCAATAATTTTAGCCTATTTTTTGAATGCGGCTATTGACCAACAGTGTGAATTATATATAAAAAAAGAGGGTTTAGAAAAAAAAGTTAATCAAAAGATTGATGAAATTTATAAGAATAAGAAAAAGCCTCAATATCAAGGAAAATTACCTCTCGGCAATAATGGTCTTGGTTTGATGTTATTAGGTGTTTCAGGTCAAGATGTAATTGACAAAAAAATATATGATAAAATTAAAAAAGAAACTTTAAAAAAAGTTAGAGGAACTGTTCAAGCTGATATTTTAAAGGAAGATCAAGCTCAAAACACATGTATATTTTCTACAGAATTTTCTTTAAAGGTTATGGGCGATATTCAAGAATATTTTATTGAAAAAAATGTACAAAATTTTTACTCTGTTTCGATTTCAGGTTATCATATTGCTGAAGCAGGTGCTAATCCAATTACTCAATTAGCATTTACTTTAGCTAATGGATTTACTTATATAGAGTATTATTTAAGCAGGGGAATGAAGATTGACGATTTTGCCCCTAATTTATCTTTTTTCTTTTCCAATGGTATAGATCCAGAATATGCTGTTATAGGTAGGGTAGCAAGAAGAATATGGGCAAAAGCATTAAAATATAAATACGGTGGTAATAAAAGATCACAAATGTTGAAATATCACATTCAAACTTCTGGTCGTTCTTTGCATGCTCAAGAAATAGACTTTAATGATATTAGGACAACTTTACAAGCTTTATATGCTATATACGACAATTGCAACTCTTTACATACAAACGCTTATGATGAAGCTATTACGACACCAACAGAGGATTCTGTTCGTCGGGCAGTTGCAATTCAGTTGATAATTAATAAAGAGTTAGGTCTTGCAAAAAATGAAAACCCAATGCAGGGTTCTTTCGTAATTGAGGAATTAACTGATTTAGTTGAAGAGGCTGTTTTAAATGAATTTGATAGGATTACTGAGAGAGGAGGGGTTTTGGGGGCTATGGAAACTATGTATCAGAGGTCTAAGATACAAGAAGAATCTTTGCATTATGAAAGTTTAAAACATTCGGGTGACTTTCCAATTATAGGTGTTAATACTTTTTTGAATAAAAAAGGTTCTCCAACTATAATTCCTGAAGAAGTAATTCGATCAACTAAAAAAGAAAAAGAAAATCAAATTTTCACAGTGAATAATTTAAAAAAGAATCATTCTAAAATTACTCAGAATCTTTTAACTAATTTAAAAGATTCAGTGGTTAATAATGGAAATATTTTTTCATCGTTAATGGAAACTTGTAAGTATTGTTCTCTTGGTGAAATTTCTGATGCTTTATTTAAATTGGGAGGGAAATACAGAAGGAATATGTAACTAGTATTTTAATAAAAAATTATTGATTATTTTTTCCTTGTCTATAGGTTGTTTATAATATTCGCATATTTTTTCTAATAATCTTTCGAGAACACTGTCAGGGCAAGAAGCTCCACCGCTTATTAAAATATTTATTTCTTTTTTATTTGGTAAATAATTTTTTTTAATTTTTTCTACTTTTTCTTTCATGTCAAAATGAATAATTTTTTCATTTGAAATAAGTTTTTCTTCGGAAGATATAAAGTAAGTTTCAAAAAATTTCTCACATATCTTGACAAGTTGAGATGTGTTAGAGCTATTATACCCTCCGGCAATAAATGCGACATCAATATCTAGATTGATTAATTGTTTTATACTTGTTTGGTTTTCATTTGTTGCATAGCATAAAGTATCTCTAGTATTAGCTATATATTGTTTTGACTTATTTTTTCCATGTTTTTTTTCCATGATTTTCTCAAAAAAAGATGCAATGGCTTGTGTTTCTTCAGCTAGCATTGTTGTTTGATTTACAACTCCTATTTTTTTTAAATCTTTTTTTGGATTAAAGTTTTTTGAGAATCTTCCTTTGAATTTTTTTTCAAAATCTACTTTTTCCTCATCTAATATGTATTGTGATAATAAGACTGCTTCTGTTTCATTTTTTATTATAACCCTAGGTGTATTTTCGATGAAATTTGAAAAAGTTGCCTTGGTTTCTTCATGTTCAGGTTTGCCGTGTATTATAATAGTATATTTTTCTCTTGCTAATTGATTTCCTCTGTTCCAAACTTTTGTGACAAATGGGCAAGTTGTATTATACGATTTGGTTTCTATTCCTTTTTTTTCTATTATTTGCATATTTTCTTTAGTTGTTCCAAATGCCGGAATAATAATGATATCATTCTTTGATATTTGACTCCAAGGTATAATCGTTTTTCCTGTACTTTCTTGTAAAAATTGAATTCCTTTTTTTTTGAGATCAATATTTACATTAGGATTATGTATGATTTCACTTATTAGATATATTTTTTTTTTTGGATTTTCTTCTATTGTTTTATAGCAAATTTCAATAGCATTTTTTACTCCAAAACAAAATCCAAAATATTTCGGGATATAAAAATTTAATTTTCCTATTTTTAATTTAGTAGGGGTATAGTCTATTCTTTTTTCTTGTTTTGTGCGTATATTTTTCACCTCTGATATTAACTTTGACTCATAATATTTTGGTAAAACAAAGCTTTTCAAGGTCTTTTAGATTTTTTTTTTCAAATATAGTGATTAATTAAATTTTGCAATTTATTTTTTAAACTTATCTAAGTTTGTATATTTGCTGACTTGATTTATAATTAACTAAATATGATAGAAGAAAATAATGATATTTTAAAAGATTCTGAAGATCAAAAAACGGAATTAAATAATATGGTTGATGAACCTATTATTGATTCTGAAAACTCTTTAGAAGAAACTGAAGTTTCAGAGGAATTTGATTGGAAAAATTTTGAAAATCAACAAATTTATACTGAAGATGAGTATAAGAAATTAGAAGAGTTATATTCTGAAACTTTAGCATCTCTTAATTCAAATGATATTATAGAGGGTGTTGTATTAAAAAAAACACAAAAAGATGTTATAATTGATATTTCTGGAAAGTCAGAAGGAGTTATTTCATCTAATGAGTTTAGATATAACCCTGATTTAAAGGAAGGGGATAAAGTGGAAGTAGTTATAGAAAAACAAGAAGACAAAACAGGTCAGTTAGTTCTTTCGCATAAAAAAGCTAGATATTTAAAATCTTGGGGAAAAGTTAACGATGCTCATGATAATGGAGAAGTTGTAGATGGTTATGTTATGTGTCGTACTAAAGGTGGGATGATTGTAGATGTTTTTGGTTTAGAAGCTTTTTTACCAGGATCGCAAATAGATGTGAAACCTATTAGGAATTATGATTTATATGTTGGTAGAAATATGAAGTTTAAGGTTGTGAAAATTAATCCAGATTTTCGAAATGTGGTAGTTTCTCATAAAGCTCTAATTGAAGCGGATATTGAAGAGCAGAAAAAAGAAATTATTTCAAAATTAGAAAAGGGTCAAGTTTTAGAAGGTGTCGTAAAAAACATAACCGCTTATGGTGTGTTTATAGATTTAGGTGGCGTCGATGGTTTAATTCATATCACTGATTTGTCTTGGAGTAGAATTAATCATCCAAATGAAATCGTAACATTAGATGAAAAAATAAAAGTTGTTATTTTAGACTTTGATGACAATAAAAATAGAATTCAACTAGGTTTAAAACAATTATTTAATCATCCTTGGGAATCTTTGCCAGAAGATTTAAAGGTTGGTGATAAAGTAAAGGGAAAAGTGGTTGTCTTAGCTGATTATGGAGCTTTTGTGGAAATTCAAGACGGTGTTGAGGCTTTAGTACATGTTTCAGAGATGTCCTGGTCTGCCAATTTAAGATCTGCTCAGGATTTTCTTAAAATAGGAGATGAAGTAGAAGCTGTCGTAATCACATTGGATAGGGAAGAAAGAAAAATGTCCTTAGGTATAAAACAACTAACTCCGAATCCTTGGGAAAGTATAGCGGAAAAATATTCTTTAGGCACAAAAATAAAAGGTAAAATTACGAATTACACTAATTTTGGTGTGTTTGTTGAGTTAGAAGAGGGGGTAGATGGATTAGTTCATATATCAGATCTTTCTTGGACAAAAAAAATAAAACATCCCGCAGATTTCGTTAAGTTGGGAGATGAGATAGAAGTCGTAGTTTTAGAGATAGATGTTGAAAATAGACGTTTAAGTTTAGGTCATAAACAATTAAAAGAAGACCCGTGGAATGTATATGAAACTATTTTCACATTAGGTTCTGTTCACAGTGGTGAGGTTTTAGATGTTTTTGACAAAGGAACTACGGTAATTTTTAAAGAACATGGTTTAGAAGCGTTTTGTCCTTCTAGACACTCTGTTAAAAAAGATAAAAATAAAATGGCAACAGGGGATTCTTTAGATTTTGAAGTAATTGAATTTAATAGGGATTCAAACCGAATAGTAGTATCTCATTCTAAAACTTTTATGGAAGAATTAAAAAAGGAGGTTGCTGAAAAGAAAAAAGAGAAATCAGCTGTAGATAAAAAAGTTAAAAAAATGAGAGAAAGTGTAGAAAAGTCCACTTTAGGGGATATTGATGCGCTTTCTGATTTGAAAAACAAAATGGATGAATAGTAATATTGTTTGTAATACTAAATTTTACAAAACCTTCTTTCTTATTTAGAAAGAAGGTTTTTTTTTAATATGAAAAAAAATAAAGTTATTTTAAATTTTAAAGAGTTGTCTATAATTATAGATAGATTATGTTATCAGCTTATAGAAAATCATTTCGATTTTTCTAAAACTATATTAATTGGCCTTCAACCTAGAGGTGTTTTATTTGCTCAAAAAATTCTTTCCAGATTGTGTGAAATTACAAATAAAAATATTCAATACGGAGAGCTTGATGTAACATTTTTTAGAGATGATTTTAGAAGAAAACCAGGTATTTTAACTCCGCATGAAACCAATATTGATTTTAGTATTGAAAATTATAATGTTGTTATTATTGATGATGTTTTATATACTGGAAGGACAATTAGATCTGCATTAGATGCTCTTGGTTCTTTTGGGAGAGCAAATTCCATAGAGCTTTTAACTTTAATTGATAGAAGGTTTACTAGAGAAATACCTATTGAGGCAAAGTATATAGGCAAATCAGTTGATGTTTTTGAAACAGAATATGTTATAGTTAATTTAGATTTAGATGATCAAGAAAGTAATGTTTTATTATTAAATAGTTAATGAGTTCATGAAAGATTTCAGTGTTAATCATTTATTAGGTATAAAAAATTTATCTCAGAATGATATAAAATTAATTTTTGATGTTGCGTCAAAATTTAAAGAGGTAATTAATAGACCCATCAAAAAAGTTCCAACTCTAAGAGACATAACAGTTGCGAATTTATTTTTTGAAAATTCAACAAGAACTAAACTTTCTTTTGAATTAGCTGAAAAAAGACTTTCAGCAGAAGTGATTAATTTTTCTTCATCGGGTTCTTCTGTATCTAAGGGGGAGACGCTTGTAGATACTGTAAATAATATTTTGGCAATGAAAGTAGATATAGTTGTAATTCGTCATCCAGATGCAGGTGCGGCTTCATTTCTTTCTAAGAATATACAAGCGTCAGTTATAAATGCAGGAGATGGCTCTCATGAACATCCTACTCAAGCATTATTAGATTCTTTTTCTATTTTGGAGAGAATGAATGATATAAAGGGAAAAAATATTCTTTTATTAGGCGACATAAAACATTCTAGGGTTGCTTTGTCAAATATATTTTGTTTGCAAAAATTAGGAGCTAATGTGAGAGTTTGTGGTCCTCCCACACTAATTCCAAAAAATATACATGACTTGAATGTTGAGGTTAGCTTTAATTTAAAGGAATCTCTAAATTGGTGCGATGCTGTTAATGTATTGAGAATACAATTAGAAAGACAAAATTTAAAATTTTTCCCTTCTTTAAGAGAGTATACAATGATGTATGGTGTTAATAAAGAGGTTTTGCAAACCATTAATAAAGAGATTTTAATTTTACATCCAGGTCCTATTAATAGGGGAATTGAGATAACTAGTGAGGTGGCAGATTCTCATCAGTCTATTATTTTAAATCAAGTTGAAAATGGAGTGGCAATAAGAATGGCTGTTTTGTATTTATTGGCTTCTAAAATAAAAATATCATGCGATTAGAAAAAAGAGATAATTATTATTTTTTATCAGAGTTTAAATCTTTTGATGAAAAGATATTACTTCAAAAATTACATGTTTTAAAAGAGAATCCAAATAATTTAATTATAGAGTTTAAAACGAAACTTATTAACAAGTCTACTTTAATATTATCTTTGGTAAAATACTCTTCTTTTTGGAAAAACAATCATAAATCTTTTATCTTAGTAGTTGGAGATTTTTTATTTAAAAATAAAAAACTTACTTGTGTTCCTACTTTAGATGAGGCTATTGATTATCTTTATATGGAAGAATTAGAAAGAAATGTATAACAAAATAAATTTTTATAACATGAAAAAAACTTTACTTACTTTTTTATTTATTGGATTGATTCCTTTTTTTGGAATATCACAATGTGTTCCAAATACTGATTTTACAGGTATTTTAGGTCTTGAAGACACTGCGTATGAATTACCAGATTCAACAACTGCATTACCACATGCAACTGTTGGGGATACTTATGAAACTTTCTTTGATATGAGGATACCTTCTGATACTGTCATTGAATATGATTTAGGAAATGGTCCTCAACTGTTTGATCCTGTGTACTTAAATAGTATAGCTGTAAATTCAGTTACAGGATTGCCAATGGGTTTTGAATGGGAATGCGCTTCTCAAGATTCAGAGGGAAATATAACAGAAAATAATTGTGTTTTTCCAGGTGGCGGTTTTGGTTGTTTAAGACTATTTTCAGATGATGTACCTAATGTAGTAGGGACTTATCCATTAGTTGTTGCTCTTGATATAGTTGCTGAGTATGAAGTTTTCGGAATTATGGTTCCTGTAGAGGTGACAGATGACACGATGTTAAATTATCTTGTTTTAATTGTTGAAGAGGGTAATAATTCAGGAATAGGTGAACTTGTAGACTCTAGAGAATTTAAAGGGCTAGGCACTTATCCTAATCCGTTTGTAGAATCTGCTACTATTCATTTTGGGAATAATAATTCAAATGATGTTACATTTTCTGTTTTTGATATTTTAGGAAATTTAGTTTATACTGAAAATATACAAACAGAAATTGGACATAATGAATATGTTTTTCAAAAAGGAAAATTAAAAACAGGTCTATATACTTATACTTTATCTAATGGGTCAGAAACAATTAGTGAAAGAGTGATTATTTATTAATTAGATATTTTAATTCTTATTAAGAAGGGGGGAGATTTAATCTTCCCTTTTTTTTTTAATAATTTTTTCAATTTCTTTGGTTTCGGAAACATCTATTTCAATATATTTTTTTCCTTTAAACCATGTAATTTGTCTTTTTGCATATCGTCTTGTATTTTGTTTGATTAATGATATGGTTTTTTCTAAGGACTGTTTTTTTTCAAAAAAATCAAAAAATTCTTTATAACCTATTGTTTGGAGTGGTTTCCTGTCTTTTTGTAGAATTACTTTTCTGACTTCATTTTGTAATCCATTAGATATCATTTTTTCCACTCGATTATTTATTTTTTCATATAATAATTTTCTTTCTTGATTTAAGAAGAAATATAATATTTCAAATTCTTTTTCTTCTAACTTTTTATTTAAAAATGATGAGATGGTTTTTTTTGTTGAAAAATAAACTTCTAAGCATCGAATAACTTTTCTAGGGTTTTTTAAGTCTATTTTTTTCCATGAATTAAAGTCGTATTTTTTTAATTTTGCATTTAGTTTTTCTAATCCATACTTTTCTAAATCTTGATATAACTTTGATCTAATATCAGGGGCTACTTCAGGAATTTTATTTAATCCTTGACAAACGGCCTCTATATACAAACCCGAGCCACCACATAAAAATATTATATCTTTTTTTTTAAATATTTTTTTTGATATTTCAGAAAAATCTTTTTGGTATTCTCCGATAGAGTAGTTTTCATTTATTGATTTATTATTTATTAAATGGTGTTTTACTGTATTTAATTTTTTTTCAGGCAATTTTGCAACCCCAATATTTAATTCTTTGTAGAATTGCCTCGAGTCTGCTGATATAATTTCAGTATTAAATTTTTTTGCTAAGTCTATACATAAATCAGACTTCCCTACACAAGTTGGACCTCCTATAACAACCAAAATTTTTTTTTTCATGTAGTTAAGTTTAATTCCCTTCCTATCTTAATCATATATTCTTGTGCCTCTTTTTTATGATTTTTTATTTCTCCATTTAAAATAGCTTCTCTAATTTTAATTTTAATTTCCCCAACTAATTTAGAAGGTTTTAAATTAAATGTTTTCATTATCATTTCTCCATCAACTGGTGGTTGGAAGTTTCGTAACTTGTCTTTTTCTTCTATTTCTTCTATTTTATTTTTTACATAGCTCAGATTTTTTAGATATTTTTTTACTTTCTCTTCATTTTTTGAAGTAATATCTGCTTCGCATAGTATATATAAATCTTCTATGTCATTTCCTGCTTCAAAAACTATTCTTCTAAATGCTGAGTCAGTAACAGATTTTTTTGTCAAAGGAATTAATCTAAGGTGCAGTAATACTAATTTTTGAACATATTTCATATTTTCATTTAAAGGTAGTTTTAACCTTTTGAAAATTCGAGGAACCATTTTTGCTCCTAAATATTCATGTCCATGGAACGTCCATCCTTCTTTTTGATTATATTTTTTTGTTTTTGGTTTTGCGATATCATGTAAAAGTGCAGCCCAAATTAGCCAAATATTTTTGCTTTTTTTTCTAACATTGTCAACTACTTCTAGTGTGTGAAAAAAATTGTCTTTATGTGAGTGATTGTTTTTTGTTTCGACACCATGTAATTCATGTAATTCATGAAAATATTTTTTAATTATACCTGTTTCAAATAATAATTTTAATCCATCAGAGGGCTTTTTACATAAAAGTATTTTTTCAAATTCATCTAAAATCCTCTCTCTTGAAAGAATTGAAATTCGTTCACTATTATTTTTTATAGATTTCAAAGTTCTTTCTTCTATTTTAAAATCTAATTGGTTTGAAAACCTGATTGCTCTAAACATTCTTAAAGGATCATCAAAAAATGTTTTATCTGGTTCTAAAGGAGTCCTAATGATTTTATGTTCTAAATCTTCTTGTCCATTAAAAGGGTCAATTAGATTTCCAAAAGTTTTTTTATTAAGAGATATTGACATTGCATTTATTGTAAAATCTCTTCTTTTTTGATCATCTTCCATAGAACCATGTCTTATTGTAGGTTTTCTGGAAGAGGGGTCATAATATTCTTTTCTAGCACTTATGAATTCTATTTGTATTTGTTTGTATTTTACTAATGCTGTTCCAAAGTTTTTATAAATTACAATATCTTTTAGATTTAACTTTTTGCTCATTTTTTTTGCTAATTCAATAGCATTTTTATTACAGACAATATCAATATCTTTGAATTCATTTTTTTCTTCTAAAAAACAATTTCTAACGAAACCACCAACAACAAAGGTTTGTATTTGTAACTGTTCACTTAATTCACTTAAAAGCTGAAATATTTTATGATTTATAAATTCCCTCATGATTTATCTAATGAATTCTATTATATTTTTTGAATTTATTTTTATGATTCTAGATGGTTTTTCTAGATTTAAATCAATTTTATGATTTACAATATAATCAACCATTTTTTTTATTTTTTTATTTATTTCTTTAAAGTTTTTCGGGTTTTTTTCTCTTGAAATATTAGCAGAAGTAGAGATGATAGGTTTTTTTAGTTTTTTTATTATTTCAGAACAAAAATAATCATTTGTTACTCTAATCGCAATTGTGTTTGTTTTAGTTAATATTTTAGGTAAATTTTTAGGATTAGGATATACTATAGTAGTAGGTTCATTATTTTTATGTAATATTTTAATTATTTCTTCTGGTAATTCTTCTACATATTCTGAAAGCATTTTAGTATTATTTACTAATAAAATTAAAGGCTTTTTTTTTGGTCGATTTTTGATTTTATATATTTTTTCTATACTCTTTGTGTTTGTTGCATCGCATCCGATTCCCCATATAGTATCTGTAGGATATAAAATAACACCACCAGATTTCAATATTTCCACACTCTCTTTTATGTTTTTTGGTATCATTTTAATAATTCTTGATAAATATTGATAATTTGTTTTGCTTGTTTTGAACTATTAAATTTTTCTGCCCATTTTTTTCCTAATTTGTTTTTTTCTTTTTTTTTCTTCCATATTTTTTCTAAAATACTACTTGATTCTTCTGTATTATTTACATAAAAACAATGATTTCCACCTGCTTCTTTAAAAATAGGTTTGTTTGTTGTTATGACGGGGATTTCACTGTATAAAGCTTCTATAATTGGAATTCCAAATCCTTCATAAATAGATGGATAAACTAGACATTGAGCTTTTTTATAAATATCAGATAAATCATCCATATTCTTTAATGTTAGAAAAGTTATATTGTTTTTTATTTTTTTTTCTGATATGAATTTTAAAACTTCATGATAGTAAGATTTTTTTTCCCCTACACAAACTAAATTTATTTCAGGATGCCTCCTGATTGATTGTAATATAAAGTTTAAATTCTTCCTTTTTTCAATAGTCCCTACATAAAGTATAAACTGATTAGGTATGTCGTATTTTTTTAAAATATTTTTATTTTTCAAATCAGTTTTAAAAGCATTGTGGCAACTTTGGTAAATTACTTCTATTTTATCTGGATTGACATTGAAATAATTAATTAAATCTTTTTTTGTTTGTTCACTTACACTAATTATTTTTTTTGCTTTTCTACATGCATATTCTGTTTTTTTTGAGTAAATAAATCTATCAAGTCTTTTGTAAAAAGATGGATATTTTTTAAAAATCACGTCATGAATAGTTACAACACATTTTACATTTGCACTTAATCCAATAGGTATTTCATTACTTAAGCCATGGAATATTTCAATTTTGTGGTTTTTTATGATTTTGTTGATTCCAAAAACTCTCCAATAGTTTTTTAATAATTTAATTTTAGGGATGTGTACTGTTGTTTTTTTTGGAACACTGAAGATTTCTGTTTTTTTGTCGGTTGTGAATAAATGCATATCAATTATTTCTTCTTTAATCAAAGAAGAAATAACATCTCGACTGTAATTTCCTAGTCCAGATTTATTTTGATAGGCTCTTTTTGCATCTATTCCGATTCTCAAAATATTAATTTTAACACAAATCTATATCTAATTTTTAGTTATTTTAATTAAAATTGTAAATAATGGGAAAAATTCTAGCTATAGATTTTGGAAAAAAGAGAATAGGTTTAGCTATTACAGATAGTGATAAGATTATTGCTTCTCCATTAAAAACAGTTGCAAATAAGGATATATTTTCTTTTTTGAAAAACTTTTTAATTAACGAGGATATTGAGTGTATTGTTTTAGGAGATCCAAAAACAAAAAGAAATCATGAAAATGAATTAATAAAAGATTTAGAAAAATTTCATAATAAAATAAAAAATAAATTTAAAATACCTGTTCATTTTATTGATGAGAGATTTACTTCAAAAATAGCTTATAGAATTATATTAGATTCAAATATCAAAAAAATGAAAAGAAGAGATAAGTCTTTAGTTGATAAAGTTAGCGCGTCTTTAATTTTAGAAACATATTTAAAAAAAACAAAACAATGATATTACCAATATATATTTACGGCCATTCCGTTTTAAGAAAGAAATGTGAAGATATTGACAGTAGTTTTCCAAATTTAGATACCATAATAAATAATATGTTTGAGACTATGCATAATGCTAATGGCATTGGTTTAGCAGCTCCACAAATTGGACTTTCAATAAATTTATTTGTTATAGATTTATCTCCTTTGTCTGATGATTATCCAGAATTAAAGGATGTTAAAAAAGTCTTTATTAATCCTAAAATTTTAAAACAAGAAGGGGATGATTGGGAGTACGATGAAGGGTGTTTAAGTATTCCAGATTTAAATGATTTGGTTTCTAGGAAAAAAAATATTAAAATAGAGTATCTAGATCAAGATTTTAATGTTGTTAAAGAGAAAATGAGTGACATTGAAGCTAGAGTTATTCAACATGAATACGACCATTTATTAGGGGTTTTATTTATCGATTATCTTTCCCCTAAACGTAAGAATATTTTAAATAGAAAATTACAAGCTATAAAAAAAGGAAAATTCCAAAAGAGATACGATTTTCTACTATCAAAAAATAAATAAATAATGAAAAATAAAAAGTCATTTTCTGATTTAATTAATATTATTAATGACCTCCGAGAAAAATGCCCTTGGGATAAAAAGCAAACTAAAGATAGCTTAAGAACTTTAACTTTAGAAGAATGTTATGAGCTGTCGGATTCGATTTTGTCGAATGATTTTGACTCTACAAAAAAAGAATTGGGAGACATTCTGACTCATATTGTTTTTTATTCTAAAATATTTTCAGAAAAAAATATTTTTTCTATTGATGATGTTATTCATAATCAATGTGAAAAATTAATTAGAAGGCACCCTCACATTTATGGTAATGATAATGCTAAAACTGAATTAGATGTGAAAAAAAACTGGGAGGTTATAAAATTAAAAGAGTCTAATCAAAAAAAATCTATTTTAGATGGTGTTCCTAAATCTCTTCCTGCTATGTTAAAATCCTGGAGGATTCAAGAAAAAGTAGGCGGAATGGGGTTTGAATGGAGAGATGTTTCGGGCGCTCTAGATAAAATTGATGAAGAGTTTAGTGAATTAAAAGTGGAGATTTCAAAAAAGAATAAAGAAAACATTGAAGAAGAGTTAGGTGATGTATTTTTTTCAATCATTAATTTTTCTAGGTATTTGAATGTCAATCCTATTGATTCTTTAGAAAAAGCAAATAAAAAATTTATGAAAAGATTTCAAAAAATGGAACAGAAAATCATTAATGACAAGAAGAAAATAGAAGAATTAGAATTAGAAGAATTAGACTTATATTGGGAGAAAGCTAAGAAGTTATTATAATTAATAATAATATTAATCCACACCATATAATTATTGGGATAGGTTTGAAGTTAAACCATTGAATATAAGTTATTTCTTTTTTATAAGACCATAATACAAATAATATATATATCGCAGATGCTATAATAGCATAAATCCAATGTCCTGTGGTAATATTTTCCATTTTTATTTAAATACTATTGGTTTTGTTTTGATGATAAATTCATCATAAATAAATTTATCTGCCCATTGATCTGGAAAAATAGTTTTTGATTTATAGCTAATGTCAAATTTTGTTCGATCTATTTTTATTTCTGAAAAAACAATATACTGTCCCCCTCTCTCTGTTAATTCATAATCAAATTCTATAGGTTGTGAATAATTTTTTATTATTATTCTTCCATAAATCTTTTTTTCATCACTTGAGCTGATTTGAAATTTACTAGTTGGGTATTTTTCAACATCAAAAAAGTCTTCGTCTTTCAAGTGAGATTCTATTGATTGCTTTGCGTTTCCACTTAAGTCCGTGCATTCAATGGTAGACATGTCTACCACAAATTCTCCACCAATTATTTTATTATCCTTAGATAATATAATTTCGCCAGATTTTAACTTTATGGTCCCAAAGTGTTCCCCGCTTACTTTTTGGCCTAACCATTCAATGTTACTTTTTTTAAGATCAATTTTTTTTGTTGTTTGACTAAAAGAAATTAAAAATGACAATAATAGAAATAATGTAATATATAACCTTTTCATATTCTTAATAATATTAATTATGTTTAGCTTTCAAATTTATTAATTAATTATATATAATAATGAAAAAACAAATAAATCATGTCAAAAAATTCCATGAATCATTTTCTATAGAAAATAAAGAGGAGCCAACTGCTAATATTTCTGAAAGGACATTTAATTTGCGATTTAAATTAATGCAAGAAGAAAATCAGGAATATCTGGAAGCTTGTAAAAATGGAGATTTGAATGAAATTGCTGATGCCTTGGGCGATATGATGTATATTTTATGTGGAACTATTTTGGCACATGGTCTTCAAAATAAAATCGAATTAATATTTGAGGAAATTCAAAAAAGCAATATGTCAAAATTAGATAAATATGGGAACCCTATTTATAGAGAAGATGGTAAAATTTTAAAAAGTTCTAATTACTTTAAGCCTAATATTTCTAAAATTTTATCTTCTTAAAACCTATTTTAGATATCTAAAATCTTGGTTATTTTTTATATTTAAAACAGATTGATAAATTAGTTTAATAACATTTTCAACATCATCTAAATGCACTGTTTCAACTGTTGTGTGCATATATCTAAGCGGTAATGATATCAGTGCAGAAGACACTCCACCTATGCTAAATGCAAATGCGTCAGTGTCAGTTCCTGTTGATCTGGATGCGGCGGCTTTTTGAATTTTTATTTTGTTTTTCTTAGCAGTATTTATAATTAGTTTTAATAAGTTATTTTGTACTGCAGGTCCATATGAAAGAACGGGGCCTTTTCCCATAGCACAGTCTCCTTGTTGTATTTTATTTATCATTGGTGTATTTGTGTCGTGAGTCACATCAGTTACAATCGCTACATTAGGCCTTATTGTTTCTACTATCATTTTGGCCCCATATAATCCTACTTCTTCTTGTACTGAGTTTGTTATATACAGCCCAAAAGGTAATTTCTTTTTATTTTCTTTTAACAATCTAGCAACTTCAGCAATCATAAACCCTCCCATTCTGTTATCTAATGCTCGTCCTACTAAATGTTTTTTGTTCATAATCATAAATTTATCTTCATATGTTACAACGCATCCAACATCTATACCCATTTTTTTTACTTCATCTGAATTTTTTGCTCCACAATCTAAGAAAATAGTTTCTAGACTAGGTTGTTTTTCTTTTCCTGGTTTTCTTGTATGAATTGCGGGCCATCCAAAAACAGCCTTTACAATGCCTTTTTCAGTATGAATATTTACTCTTTTTGAAGGTGCGATTTGATGATCAGAGCCTCCATTTCTTCTTAAGTATATAAAACCATCTTTAGTTATATAATGAACAAAAAATGATATTTCATCAGCGTGAGCCTCAATTACTACTTTGTATTTTGCTTTTGGATTAATTACGCCAACAACAGTTCCATATGTATCTACTATATGAGTATCTATGTATGGTTTTAAGTATTTAAGCCATAGCTTTTGTCCCTCTGATTCAAATCCAGTTGGAGAGGGGTTATTTATATAATTTTCTAAAAAATTCATTGATTTTTTGGATATGATACTCTTATTTTTCATAGTTATTTATTTTGATGTAATTAAAATAGTAAATAATTTAATTAAGATTATGAAAATAAAAAGAAAATTAAAGTTAATTAGAACCTCAGATGGCTCTGATTCAATTTGTGATACTGAAAAAGATGAAATTTACCATTCAAAGTACGGGGCTATACAAGAGTCTTTACATATTTTTATTAATAATGGTCTAAAAATATGTCCCAAAAAAAATATAAAAATTCTTGAAGTTGGCTTGGGGACAGGTCTTAATCTTCTTTTAACTTATTTAAATTCAGAAGATAAAAAAGTAGCATATTATTCATTAGAGCCATTTCCAATTCCATTTGAAATTGTAAGGAAAATGAATTATGAAAAATTACTTTCTATAAATATTTTAAATTATATTCATACTTGTCCGTCTGAAAAGAAAAATGTTTTAAGAGAAAATTTCTCTTTTTTTAGATACGAGTCTAAGTTTTTGTCTTTTAATTCATTTCAAAAATTTGATATTATTTATTATGACGCTTTTTCTCCAAGGGTGCAGCCAGAAATGTGGGATTCTATTAATTTTAAAAAAGCTTATAAATTGTTAAATAAAAAAGGGTTTTTAATTACTTTTTGTGCCAAAGGTGAAGTTAAAAGAAATTTAAAGAAACAGGGCTTTAAATTAGTTCATCCAAAAGGTCCTTTTGGCAAAAGAGAAATTACCTTAGCTATAAAAATTTAGTTTTTTTCTGAGATTTCTATGTTTAAAATGTCACGATCAAATAAGTACAATCCTCCTTTGTCATCTCCTATTAGCTTAAGTTTATCTAGAATTGTTCTTGCTAACGCTTCTTCTTCAATTTGTTCTGCGACATACCATTGCATGAAATTATGAGTAGTATAATCTTTATTTTTTAAACACAAATCAACAACTTCATTTATTTTTTTTGTTACTAAAATTTCATGATCTAGTAAATTTTGAAATATATGTGATAAACAATCAAAAACTTTAGGTGGTTTTTTTAATTCAGGGACTATGGCGTGTCCACCTCTTTCATTCACATACTTTATTAACTTTAACATATGCTCTCTTTCTTCGTCTGAATGTCTATACAGAAAAGAGGAAACACCATCAAATCCTTTTGTTTCAGCCCAGGAGGCCATTGCTAAATAAAATTGTGAAGAATTGGCCTCTACACTAATTTGTTCATTTAAAGCTTTTTCGATTGTTTTAATTAACATAGGAAAATAGTTTTAAATAAATTTACGACAAACTTTCTAAACAATCATTAATTGATTTAATTATTATTTGACAAGATTTTCTAATTTCTTTTTCTGTTATTGTTAGAGGTGGGCTTATTCTCATTGATCTTTTTTCAAATAAAAAATAAAATGCTAATAATCCATTTTTTCGACATGTTTTAATAACTAAATCACAGATTTCTTCACTTTTAAACTGAACTCCTAACATTAAACCTATTCCGTGAATATTCAAAATCTCTTTATGTGATAATAGTTTTTTGAATAATTTTTCTTTTTTTGATATTTGATGAATGATGTTATTGTTATTTAGTATTTCTAGAGTTTTTAATGCTGCAGCGCAATTTACTGGATGTCCGCCAAATGTAGTTATGTGTCCTAAAACTGGATTGTTCTGAAAGTTTTTCATCATTTTTTTTGAGCTAATAAAGCACCCAATTGGCATACCTCCTCCCATTCCTTTTGCGATACATAATATATCTGGAGTAATTTTATATTTTTGAAATCCAAAAAGTTTTCCTGTTCTCCCAAAACAAGTTTGTATTTCGTCAAATATTAATATGGTATTAAATTTATCACATAGATTTCTTATTTTTTTTACCCATTCTTTTGAAGCAACTTGAAAACCGCTTCCACTTTGCACTAATTCAATGATTACTGCCGCAGTTTTTTTTGTAATAATTTTTAGATCTTTCATTGAGTTGAATCTAATCATTTTTCCGCCTGGAAGTAAAGGGCGATAATTGGATTTTCTTTTTTCATTTCCCATGTAACTTAGTGATCCGTGTGTGCTTCCGTGGTAAGAATTTTCACAGTATACTATTTCATTTTTTTTTGTTGTTCTTTTTGCTAATTTTATTGCACCTTCAATTGACTCTGTTCCAGAGTTTACAAAATAAGAGCAGTTTAATTTTTTCGGTAGGTTTTTAGCTAATTTTTTTGCTAAATTAATTTGAGGGTCTTGGATATATTCACCATATACCATTACATGAGTATATTTTGATAATTGTTGATTAATACTTTGTAGGATTTGTTTATTTGAATGCCCCAAGGTACATGCTGAGACTCCAGCTACTAAATCTATATATTTTTTTCCATGTTTATCGAATATATATATTCCTTTTGCATGAGACACTTCTAGTCCAATTGGGTCTTCTGTGATTTGAGATTGATGTTCAAAAAATAATTCTTTTCGATTCATCAAAAAAGTTATTTTTTTTCTAAAGCTTTTTTACAAGCAGCCTCTATACTTTTTGAGTCAAGTTTGTACTTTTTTAGGAGTTCTTTTGGTTTTCCACTTTCTCCAAAAGAGTCTTCTACGGCTACCATTTCAATAAATGTTGGCATTTTTTCTCCTAATAGTTGAGCGATACTGCCCCCAAGACCTCCAAGTTTTTGGTGTTCTTCTGCTGTTACTACTAGCTTCGTTTTATTGACAGAATCAAGAATTATTTCGTTATCTAAAGGCTTTATTGTAGGGATGTTTATTAAATCAATAGAAATACCTTCTTTTTTTAAATTTTCACATGCTATTAAACTTTCCCAAACCATGTGACCTGTAGCAAATAAACTTAAATCAGAACCACTTTTCAATTGAATTCCTTTTCCTATTTCAAATTCTTTATTTGGATCTGTGAAGTTAGGGACTTTTGGTCTACCAAATCTCAAATAAACAGGACCATAATGTTCAGCTATCTTTTTAGTGGCCGCTTTTGTTTGATTATAATCACATGTATTAATAACTGTCATTCCTGGTAACATTTTCATTAGTCCGATATCTTCTAATATTTGATGTGTTGCGCCGTCTTCACCTAATGTGATTCCGGCATGAGAAGCGCATATTTTTACATTTTTATTTGAATAAGCTATAGATTGTCTTATTTGGTCATATACTCTTCCAGTTGAAAAATTAGCAAATGTTCCAGTAAAAGGTATTTTTCCACCTATTGTCAATCCAGCGGCAATGCCCATCATATTTGCTTCTGCAATACCTACTTGTATAAATCTTTCAGGAAACTCTTTTTCAAAGGCATCCATTTTTAATGACCCAGTTAAATCTGCACATAAAGCTATTACATTAGTGTTTTCATTTCCTAATTCTAATAAGCCTTTTCCAAAGCCTGATCTTGTATCTTTTAATTCAAATTTTTCCATTATTAATAATCTCCCATAGTTTCTTCAAGTTGAGAAAGTGCGTTTTTTAGTTGTTCATCATTTGGTGCGACACCATGCCATTTATGAGTCCCCATCATAAAATCAACTCCACACCCCATTTCTGTATGCATTAAAATACAAACAGGTTTTTTTTCTTTAGTTTTCTGTTTTGCCTCTAAAAATCCTTCAATAACACTTTTTATGTCATTTCCATTTTTTATTTCAATAATATTCCAATTAAATGCTGAAATCTTTTCATTTAAGTTTCCTAAGTTCAATATTTCATCAGTACTTCCGCATATTTGTTGTCTATTTACATCCACAGTTAATATTAAATTATTCACTTCTTTAGATCCTGCGTACATTAGTGCTTCCCAAATCTGCCCCTCTTGAAGCTCTCCGTCTCCGCATAAGCAATAAATTAATCTATCATCATTATTCAATTTTTTTGAAATTGCTGCTCCAATTGCTACAGATAGTGCTTGTCCTAATGATCCGCTTGCTATTCTAATTCCAGGAAGTTTTTCTTTAGTTGCGGGGTGTCCTTGCAGTCTACTATTTATTAATCTAAATGTATTTAGTTCTTTGATAGGAAAGTAACCAGATCTTGCTAAAACACTATAAAAAACAGGTGAAATATGGCCATTAGAAAGGAAAAAAATATCTTCATTTTTTCCGTCCATTACAAATGGCGATTTTTTGTGTCTCATTATTTTAAAATAAAGAGCTACAAAAAACTCTGTACATCCCAAAGAGCCACCAGGATGACCTGAGTTAACTGCATGAACCATTCTTACAATATCTCTTCTAACTTGTGAGCAAATATCTTTTAATTGTAAAATTTCCATTGAAACTATAAATGAAAAACTAATCTACAAAAATATTGTTGTTGATAAATGATTTGAAAAAAATAAATACTAATAGTTTTTAACAATTATATAATTTTAATATTTAATAAAAAATAATTCTACCGATGTCTAAATTTCTTTTGTTTTTTTTTATCTCTTTTAATGTATTTTCTCAGGAATTAATTGATTTGAATTGGAAAAATACAGGTTCTAATATGATAGTTGGTATATTACAAATTAATGACAATATGGTTAAAGATGGTGATACTTTAGCGGTATTTTATGATTTACCTGACAATAAAACTGCGTGTGGAGGGTTTGTTATTTGGAATAATGATAAAGTGGCTTTAACAATTTGGGGTAATGACAATACTACTTTTGAAAAAGATGGATTTGCAAGTAACGAAGAGTTTTTACCCATTTTTCATATAAAAAAAGGTGTTAAAAGAAAAATTTTAAATCCAATATTTTTTTCTGGGAGCAAGTACTTCTCTCATAATGGGCTTTCTGTTATTCAGAGTTTAGATTAGATTTTTGGTGCGCAAGATAACTCAATTCTTGAACTTTTTTACAAAGACTTACATCTTCTCTACAATTTAAAAAGTGTCTTTTGAACACGAAGGTATAGACAATTATGTTCTGAACTCATCTATTTCAGATAGTGTTGACTAATTCATTATTACATACAAGGAATTAAACTATAATAGATAATAATAGATATGGCTAATAATACAGGAAAGAAATATGGTGGGAGAAAAGAGGGAACACCAAATAGATTAACAAAAGAATTAAGGACTATTTTAAAAGATGTCCTTTATAATGAATTAGAAAAGATTGAGGAATTATTGGAATTTTTAGAACCCAAAGAAAGATTAGAGTTGGTAATTAAGATATTACTTTTTATTCTACCAAAAGTGGACAAAATCTGACAAACTTATAATGAACCTTTTGATCCAATTTTATTTTAAGTTCCTGATTATTAGGAAAATATAATGATGAATTTTTTTTTTTTAATAAAAAAAAGTCTTTAAATTAAAGTTATTACTAATCAAATTTTAAAAAATGAAAAATATTTTACTATTAAGTGCTCTCGTAATGTTTACATTTACATTATCTGCACAGACGGATGCTGCACCTTCTTCAGATAAAGAAAAAACTGAAAAGGCAGAATGTTCTAAGAAAGATGGAAAGATGAATGGAACGGTGACTATGTATTGTGATTATGAATGTCCAAGTGACGATTATTGCAATGGGTGTTTATACAGTACATATAAAACAGAATACTGTGTTGGGCAGAGATGTAGAAACAGAACATTATATAAATGTAATGTTTGTGGCGACACATGGTGGATTTACCATAAATAATATTACCTGACACATCAATTATAAAAATAAAATCCTAAAAACCTCACTTATTTAAGTGAGGTTTTTTTATGACTTAAATCTATAATGTATAACTTATATAAGAAGGTTTAGAAAAAAACAACGAGAGACTATCTTCCGTTTTGTGCCCAAGGCGGGAGTCGAACCCGCACGCCCAAATGAACACATGGCC
>MDSW01128043.1_pt1 | contig 24223 bp, 14 predicted proteins | sample 811171 | NCBI WGS metagenome assembly MDSW01 (sample SAMN05326641, study PRJNA326480) | marine metagenome | isolation source: seawater | place: Atlantic Ocean: North West | collected 2012 | reverse complement strand
AGCTATATCATGCGAAGGCAATTTATCATCCAGTAACAATGAACAGATACCGCCTCGTTTGGAAGCATCTTCTGGGCCAATAATGGAGACTCCTGGTAAATCTTTGACACCTTCTGACATGATTCTGTTCAGTGATTGTTCATGTGCATGGACTTCATTCATGTCCAAATCTGTGAGGTATTCAATAGCAGCTCCTGTTGCCATCATGCCAGCAAAGTGACCCAATCCACCTTCAAACTTGGATGGAGGTTTAGCCCATTCTAATGATTCATATGTTGAGGTCTTAACAGTCTGTCCACCCGATTGAATCGTTCTCATTTTTTCAAGAAGTTCGGTTTTACCCCATAGTCCACCCATACCAGATGGTCCGAGCATTTTGTGTATTGAAAATGAGTAGAAATCAATACCTAAGTCTTGGACATCGACGCTCATATGTGGGGCAGATTGTGCTCCGTCTATGGATACGAGTGCACCGTAATCCTTTGCGATTTTCGTTATGTCTTTTACAGGAATTTCAACACCATCGAGGTTTCCTACGTGACTCATTGATACCATTTTGAGTTTAGACCCAGCGTTCGCACACGCTTCTTCGAATGATTCCAAATTAAACGTATTGTCATGGTTTGAGCGTACAATCCTGTGATCAATACCTTGTTCTTGTTCAAGTTGAAGCCATGGGACAAGGTTGGAATTATGTTCTCGGTCTGTTGTTAGGACAACATCTCCTTTGTTCCATTCGAGACCTTTGGCAATTTGGTTAAGGCTGTGAGTAGCATTTCGTGTGAAAACGATTTCATTTACAGAGGGTGATGAGAAAAAGTCAGAGAGCTTCTTTCTCGATTGCGAAATTGTTTTTGACACATGAGTACCATATCTGTGAACCGATCGGCCACCACATCCAGGCGAATTGATGTAGTAATCTTGTATTGCATCAATAACTGATTGTGGTTTGAGTGTCACACAAGCATTGTCCAAGTATGCTACTGGATCATCTCTCATCAATGCTGGAAAATCTTTACGGAATTGCTTCATTAACATCACCAAGCTTCTTCATCTGGAGCCACTTCTGCAATTATGACTTTACTTCGAAGGTCCTCTTCTGCAGAGACAGCAGCCTTTGTTCGAACAAGAGCTTCTGTGCCTAACATTCTCTGAGGGAACCAAATGGTCCACATAAGCAACGGTATACAGGCAACTGAGAGAATAAAGTAGACTGCAATAAGAATCGTCTGTTCAGACATTCTTTCAGCCACAAAGTGGGCTCCACTCCATGAACTTACTATCGCTAATCCACACCATGTAAGGCAAATGCCCACCCATGCTTTGAGTGAGTGTTCAGCCATTTCAGTTTCCATTACACGCACGTCTTCATGCAAATGATTTGTCTCTACGTGGAGGTCTCTAGTTTCAGTGACCGCTTTAATGAAGAAATAGAGGAAAAAGATGCACACTAATGAAACAAGCAATCCCCCCATCATCTCTGATAATTCAAATTCGAGCGGAAATAATTTATTTTCAACGTGGAACAAAATTTGAGATAAACCGAATCCACCCCATATCAACATCAAGGTAACGCTATGGGTTCTCATAATAGGGAACAAACGAAGCAATTGGTAGAGGAACCAGCCCCAACAAACAATGGATAAAATCATCTGGAAATATGCTGTTGCTCCAGATTGTTGCAATCCCTCAAGGCCAGACAATTGTGCATCACCGCCATTGATTATTTCACTATTGAACGTTCCAAGAATAATTGCAAGTACACCTGCAATTATTGTCAAGAGATGCTGTTTATTCCATTCATGCCGAATCAACTTCCACTGGAACATAATTTCTTTTCGAACAGTGGAAATCATTGGGTGGAAATCAAAGAATTTTGGTTGAATCTCAATATCAGATAGTCTGAACGGTAAGGCGTTATGATCGGGGTCCAATGCCTCGTTTTCTTCACCGCCCATGTACAACCCAAGACGTTCCCCTTTGAGTTTGTTGCGCTTCCTGTTATCCCAAGGGAGAGCGTTAAACGGTGATGGTGTTTGGGTCGGCTTGCGAGCCGAGATCGCATAGCCTGGTAGTGCGCGCGACTGGAAATCGCGTGGGCCTGTCCCTCGGGAGTTCAAATCTCTCTCTCGGCGCCATCTCTTCACTTACGCGAAGCGATTATATCGGCATTGTTGGTCGGACGGTTTACGCCACCGTGGCTTAGCGGTATAGCACCTCATTGGTAATGAGGAGGTCGCGAGTTCAATTCTCGCCGGTGGCTCCACTCAACAAACCTAGAATTTTAGGTATATTCTCCCCTAAACATTAAGAGGCTTCGATATCGACTTTCGGATGAAGAAGGCAACTTCTTCGGATGGGATGGGAATGAAAGAATCTACTGAAAAGAAGGGCGATATGCGTGCACGAGTGAAGGAATTACAGATTCAAGTTGATGATCTGAAAGAACTGGTTAACACCTTATTATCTGTCATTGTTGAAGAGCCAGATGGGGTCCACTCAGGTGCAGCTCCGACATCTGGTCAACCAATGGCAAATATGTGCATGTGATTATCCTTTAATCACCGCTATAGGCTCCAAGCGAAGAACAGGTCTTGCTAGATTTGCAGCATGAGTGTTTTCGATTACATTGTCGACATTCTTGTAAGCAGCAGGAGCTTCCTCTGAGAGTATATTTTTTGTTGCAGCGTGTACAATAACTCCTTGTTCGTCAAGTTCATTTTTTTGAATCTCAGGGTCGATTGTTTTTCTGGCAACTGTTCGAGACATTGCTCTTCCAGCACCATGGCATGCACTACCAAAGGCTATGTTTTGTCCGCTTACTGGGCCTGCCATGATCCATGAGCCTCTCCCCATATCTCCAGGGACAAGTACAGGTTGTCCAGTTTGTTTGAAAACATCATGAGTGCTCATTTTATCGCCACTAAATGCTCTTGTCGCTCCTTTACGATGGACTACACATGTACAATTTACACCGTGAATCTGATGGTCTTCTATCTTCGCTATGTTGTGAGATACATCATAAATTGTAGTTAAATCAACACTATTGCCAAGTTCTGCTTTCAATCCAAGGCATAAACGATGCGCTAGTACTGCACGATTTGCAAACGCATAATTGGCTGCTGTTTTCATATCGTTCAGGTATGATTGTCCTTCCTTTGAATGAATTGGGGCTGCAGCTAATTGACGGTCAGGTAATTCATACCCCCATTCTTCGTCAACCCAGTAACCATCACGTTGCTTAAGTCTCATCTCTAGGTTATGGATATGGTCACTGCAGACTTGGTGCCCCAATCCGCGAGAACCGGAATGAATCATCGCAATGACCTGATCAGATTCTACCCCCCAAGCACGGGATGTTTTCTCATCAGCAATTTCCGAGACTCTTTGAAGTTCAAGGAAGTGATTTCCACTTCCTAAGGTCCCTAGAGCTCTTAACCCTCTATTTTTTGCTCGTTCACTTATTGATACTTCATCGATTTCGAAAGAACCATCCGATTCTACGGTTCCCTTTCCATGATAAGCGCTTACGTCAATGGTATCGAGCTCATCTAAACCACCTCGTAAGACCGATTCAAGTTGTTGTGAGGTCATTTTGACTCCACCTTTTCCTGAGCCGCCTGCAGGAATTCTTCCGTTCAATCTTGATGCGAGTTTTGTAAGATTAGGAATTTCATCCACACTCAAGTTGAGAGCAACCGCCCGCACACCGCAATTAATGTCAAATCCAACTGCACCAGGTGAAATACTGCCTCCCTGCTCTCCATGATTGACATCTGTTGCTACAACACCGCCTATTGGTAAGCCGTATCCATAATGCCAATCTGCCATGCCCCAAGCGGTTCCAACAATACCTGGAAGTTGTGCGGCATTGAGTAATTGCTTAGGCCCTCTACCGTCTTGGTATGATTCAATTTCGTTCATTGTTGCAATGAGGGCAGCATCGACTTTCATTTTTCCAAATGCCTTGATTCGAACAACACCAGGAGTGGATGTATCCACATGGTTCATCCACTCGGCATCCATGCTTGTCGTTCTACATCATTCATTTGATGATTTCCGATATTTTACTCATATTTGTGGGAGGATTGAAAGCAAAGACGAACACCCCCAAGAATGAGGGCGTCCTATGAGTTTACCTGCGATTGACTTAGCAGTTTTTCATGAAAACGGCTATTTTAGAAAACAATGTACCATTACCGAACTTTGGTTTTGGACATGTGATCCTAATCGTGAAACTTGTGGAGACACGCATCAAGATGAGTATACGTTCATCGGAAAACCGCTTATTGCAGGCTTTGCTCAGCGTGGGAAAGAGTTGAAAGATTCTATGCGTGAAGCATTTTTATCATTCTTTGAATCGTCTGAACATCACAGAATTGAGCCCTATCCAGTCCTAGCACGTTGGAGAGATGATATCCATCTTACGATTGCTTCAATCGCTGATTTCCAACCCCATGTCACTTCAGGAGAAGTCCTTCCTCCTGCGAATCCACTCACCATTTCACAACCATGTATTCGCTTAACTGATGTTGATGCTGTTGGACGTTCTGGACGTCACTTGACCACGTTTGAAATGATGGCACATCATGTTTTTAATCGACCTGATGAGGGCGAATCTTACTACTGGATGGAAGAATGTGTCGCCTATTGCCATTCTATGTTGACTGAAACATTTGGAATCGACGCTCCAGAGATAACCTACGTTGAGAATCCATGGTGCGGAGGCGGTAATGCAGGTGCTGCTGTTGAAGTCATTGTTGGTGGTTTGGAACTTGCAACCCTCGTTTTCATGAATCTTGAAGAATCTTCAGATGGTGATATTGAACTCAAAGGAGATCGTTACAGAGAGATGCCACTGCAAATCATTGACACAGGGTACGGGCTTGAGCGATTTTGTTGGGCAGCAGCAGGTACGCCGACAATCTACGAAGCCATTTATCCACAAACCGTTCAATGGCTCAAAGAGATGAGTGGATTTTCCACCGTTGCTGAACAATGGCCTGATTTAGATTTGAATCATCTGTTAGGAGAAATGAGTCGCCTAAACGGTATTATGAATATCGAACCTGGTGTTGATGCTGATGAATTATCTGCATTATTTATCGGGAGATTGAAGGATAGAAATGTCAACATCACAAAAGAACAGTTTATCGGAATTACGGAACCTTTGTCTCGTATCTATGCAATCCCTGACCACCTACATGCTCTTTGCCACATGCTTGGTGATGGTTTGGTTCCTTCCAATGCTAAAGCAGGGTATCTTGCACGAATGTTGGCTCGTAGAATCCTTCGGATGCGTGATGATTTAGGGATCGAAATTTCACTTTCTGAAATGATTCAGCATCATCTTGAAGTCAATATGAACGGCCATGAAATGAAGCAAACCAAAGATGGTCTGATTACAATCATGGAGTTAGAAGAGAGCCGATACAGAGAAGTTCTTCGCAAGGGTTCTAATCTGATTCAACAAGAACTTAGATCAATCGATTCTTCCTCAGAAGAACTTCCAGATGCACTTTTATTCAAACTCAATGATTCACATGGATTACCTCCTGATATGGTCATCAACATCGCTAAGAACAATGGATGGAATCATCTTCGTCTTCGAACTGGCTTCTCTGCTGAAATGGCTGAAAGGCATGCCATTATGGCGAAACAAGCTGCTTCAAGTACAGTTCAACAAGAGATTGTTGAAGACCTTCCGAATCTACCGAGTACGATTCCTCTGTACTATGAGGACGTACAGCAACGTTCCTTCGATGCCAGCGTACTAGCTTCATTGCCACTCATTGAAGGCATGGGGCCTGAAAATGCAACCCATGGCATCGTCTTGGCTGAATCTTGTTTTTATCCGGAAGGTGGTGGACAAGAAGGCGACTATGGATCCCTTTCTACGGATGCAGTCACTCGTAACGTTCTCGATACCCAGAAAATAGGTGATTTGATTGTTCATTTATGTGATGGCCCTCTTTCAATAGGGGATTTAGTCCACGGAACAATTGATTGGAAGCGACGTAAGCAATTGATGGATCATCATACTGCTGTACATATTGTAGGCGGTGCAGCTCGTAGAATTCTCGGTCCACACATATACCAAGCAGGTGCAAATAAATCAGTTGAAGTTGCTCGACTGGACATTACTCATTATCGACGTCTAAACAGAGAAGATTTAGATGCTATTGAAATTTTGGCGAACGAAGTACTCGGAATTGTTTCGCGCACCGAAAAAACGGTTCTAGCTCGTCATGAAGCAGATAAAAAACACGGATTTGATTTGTATCAAGGAGGTGCTCCGAAAGGAAATAGTATTCGTGTATTGAGAATTTCAGATCACGATGTACAAGCGTGTGGCGGTACTCACCATGATGAACCTGGACAAATTGGTTCGATCAGAATAATTCGCTCAACTGCGGTTCAAGACGGTGTTGAACGGCTTCACATTGTTGCTGGTGATGCAGCACTTCAATACGCACGCTCTCAAGATTCGATACTTAGAGAAGCATCCGAGACCTTTGGAATAGCCAACGAAGATTTACCTAAAACAGCTGAACGATTTTTCGGAGAGTGGAAAGATCAAAAGAAGAGAATCGAACAACTCGAAGCAGAAATAGTTCGATTAAGAACATCAGGAGGTGGAGATGATTCTCTTGAAATCGATGGAGTACGTATTGTAGCCATGGAACTTGATGGTAACTTGAAGCAACTTACTTCCATGCTCCAGGAATTGACTCGAGATACCTCGAAGCCAACACTTGCGATCTTAGGTTCACGCGAGGGAGGGGGTAAGTTGATGGTTGCTTGTACTGAAGGGACAATAGCCTCTGAACGGTATAACGCTGTTGAAATTCTTCGTTCCATTATCCCCCACATAAACGGCGGGGGCGGTGGACGACCAACCATGGCCCAAGGCGGTGGGTCAAATCCTGATGGTTTGGATGATGCTTTGCAAGCAGCGAAGGATTTACTTCAATCTTGAAGAATGATCGATTCGATTGCAATATGATCAAATTCGGATACTGCATTGGCCAGTGCCTCTGAAATTGAGAACCATTTTGCTTCCGCTATTTCTCCTTCCTTCAATTTCAATTCTGAAATTTCCCCATTCCACTTTGAAAAGTACGTGAAACTCATGAAGGATATCCCGTCTCTATGGAATGATCTCTGAGTGATAACTGGTTTTCTATCATCGACTTTTACAGAGATTCCGAGTTCTTCGTATGTCTCGCGAACACATCCTTGCGATGGCTCCTCACTATGGTTCATATAACCGCCAGGTAATGACCAATATCCTTTGAAAAAGCCACGTTCAACTTTAGCCATTAGCACTTCATTTCGTTGGTTTTGGATGATGACTTTGGAAACAAGCCTATGGATGGAACGATAGACAGCCTCACGGGCGATTGGATGGACAGCATTGTCCGAGATGACTTCATCTTTCCAAGTCCAGTGCGAAGGCCAATCGATGTTAGGCATCCCATGAATTACTTTGAACTTCGATTGATCGAAATTGATATCTGTCGTTCGTTCAACCTCCCATTCGATATTCATTTCATCAATCTCTTCTTTTGTAGGAAAACGGAGTCCATTCGAGGTATCTTTTCGACCCATAACACATGGTTGAGGTCCTTTGCCAGATTCATTGACAAGTAGCAACTTGCCATCGTGCTCCAAATAAACAACTTCTGGAGGATGCATGGTATACCGTATCTCCTCTCCCTCATCAAATCTCGTCTAAAATAGCGTGAGGATTGAAGTAGATGTTTTGCCACCCCAAGTCATGCAGGTCGAAGATATACGTCCTAGTGGTTGGGCATGTGCCTATCTTGTCAGCAATGGTGAAGATGCTATTTTAATCGACCCAGTATGGGATCATATTGAACACTATGAATCAATTCTTAGAGAACGAGAACTGACTCTTATTGCGTGTATGGCGACCCATACGCATGCTGATCATATTACTGCGTGTTTCTCCCTTTCCCGAGACAAAGATATCCCTTACATCATGTGGAAAGACACAGCATCTCTTGGTGTAACGCTCTATGTCGATGAGTTCACTGTTCTCAATATTGCTGGAATTGAATTTTCATTCCATCATGTTCCCGGACACACTCAGGATTCAATGATTATCGAAACCGATAATCACATTTTCACTGGTGATTTCTTCTTCAATGGGGAAGCGGGTGTCGGTAGAGATGATCTACCGAGTGGTCGGCTAGAACAACACTGGTCTTCCTTAGAAGTTCTCAAACGCTTTCCAGAGGATACTCTTGTTTGTAGTGGACACGAGCCACCTAATACTGAACTCCAAACCCTTGGTTGGAATCGAAAAAATAATCCTATCTTAGCTATGAAATCCTTTGAAGAGTTTATGAAATGGCAGAATGAATCTGCTGAAAAATTGGGTTCTGTATCAAAAATAAAAGTTGCATTACCAGCAAATATCTTTGCAGAAATTCCAGACGAAATTCCTTGGTTGTAGTATTCACAAACATACCAAACACCTTTGAAGTTCCTTTGGTGCCACCAACCATGGGTCGAACATCTTCCAGTCGTCTTTTCACGGTGTTATTTCTCCAATTCATCTTTTTGATATCTCTTGCCTCTCCTCTTGTTCAGGGCACAAATCCATACGGTGATTTGGATAAAATGGACTCTGCCCTCGAAGATGCGCTTGCAAGCACTGATGATGATTCCCTCTTGCACGAAGTTATTTTCCAACTCAATTCTCCAGTAACTTCGGAAGATTTGAATCATATTGAAGCGATTGGCGCAGTACATCTGAACGAGGCAGTTCTCATTGACGGAGGACTCTTAGAAGCAACATCGGATACCATTCGAAAACTATCACTTTGGGACCGGATTGAATATCTTGAACTTAACCGTGAACTTGATTTCTTTTATCTTCCTTCAGAATGGGGAGGGCCTACTGATCCTGGTGTAATGATGCATGAGACGACCCATGTTGTAAGAGCAACTGATGCTTGGCACAGAGTCATTGTCGATACAGATGGTAAGGTTGAATTTGAAACAGATTTGGCCTTTTCAGAATGGGATGGTGACGGTACAGCGATTGTCGATCTCGATACTGGTGTCGATGCAGGACATCCTGACTTCGACTATCTTGAACCTTGGACTGGAGAGAAAGTCATTTACTCAGCAAAATGGGATGGTGTTTGGACTGAGACCACAAATTCTGACACTTCTTCGGGCCATGGAACACACGTTGGTGGTACTATCGCAGGAAATGGTGATGCGTCCGCTGGGAGGAGAGCAGGTGTTTCCAAAGGTGGACAACTCGTTGCTCTAGGCACAGGTGATGGTGCGTCAATTTTCGCTGCTGAACAAGGTCTTGAGTGGACATATCAGCATTCAATTCCTTCACAGAATCCATTCCATATCCGAGTTGTATCAAATTCTTGGGGAACTGACGGAGATTATGATCCAAATGGTGCAGTAGCAACTCTTACAGACATGCTAACCTATGACAATGGTGTTGCAGTTATCTTTGCAGCATCCAATTCAGGAGGCTCTGGTGGTGGCGGAGAATGTACTGGTGACTTGCGTACAAATGTGTATGCAAATACACCGTCTGCAATATCTGTTGCTGCATTGACACACGATGGTTCTGCAGTTACTTCTTTTTCTTCTCGTGGTTGCATGAACCAGCAACACACATGGCCTGACGTAGGTGCTCCAGGTCGTGATATATGGGCTACTGCTCCACGAGGTACGGCGATTGATGCGAGCACAAAGTTACAGGGTGATTTGTATTATATGTCCATTTCAGGAACTTCCATGGCAACTCCTCACGTAGGAGGTATGGCCGGCTTAATTCTCGAGATTGCTCCTTCTCTAGGTGTTGCAGACTATCACCGAGATGACCATGATGAAGGATCAAGTCTTGTAGGAGGGGATGGAACCGCTTCGTACAGTCAATTTGAAGATTGGGACACAGCCAACTTTTCTCGGGTTCATGAATTAGAATTGATTCTTGAACTAACTGCAACCTATGAAGGCATGGCCAATTCATGTGAAGATGGTAATGCAGATGATGGATGTAATGATATTCCTGATGAATGTTATCGAAGTTCGACAGGCGAATGCCATGATTGGAGAATAGGACATGGATTGACAGATGTCGATGGAGCGGTTGCTCTCGCAAGAACGCTGCAACTCATGCGTGATCAAGACGGTGATGGTTTGGTTGAAAATCCAGAGTACACCGTTTGGGATGCTTGGGAGATATACGAATCAATGCTTGTCGAGAAGACTATACCGGTGAACACTGACAGATTGCACCATGGCTGGAAAGGGGATTGGAACCATTTCAATAATGGTGCAAGCGGTGCAGTTTACTACACAGAAGATTCACATTATGTCTGGATTCCAAACGGAACAACCCAACTTGAAGCACGATTTATTCCAACTGAATTCGATATAGATACCGCTCAGGCTGGTGCTCTTCAACTTGAGATTGATTTGGGAGAGGATGGTAGTAACGATGCCCAAGGCGCCTGTTCTCGTGTATCAGATGCATGGATTTGCGACCTGGATGTCGACTCATCAGTATGGAATACATGGGCTCATTTCGACATAACAGGACAAGCTGTAACACTCCTAGGCATCTTTAATGATCCAGAATTCTTTGAATCTCGAATACCTTACACAGTCGATGTTACCTTGACACTGGACTTGAGTGAACCCGTTGATATCTCGTTTGAGCAACGACCTGATTTCTATTCAGATCTCGATCCTGCAATTCCGTCTGAAAATTATGACAGTGAATACGATGGTATGCTAACCTTCACAAGGCCTGCATACGACCAACAAGCAGTATTTTCCTTGATCGTTCCAAAGGAAGTTGTTGAAGAAGGTGAATCCGATGGATTCTTCTCTGCACTTGGAGATGTATTTTCTGAATATTGGGGTGTTGCGAGTTTCTTCTCTATGTTCATGCTCATAGCAGCAGTAGGACTTGGTTATCTGATTCGTTCATCTCGTATAGATGAGCCAAAAGTATTGATTTCATCAACAATGGATGCCGAATTGATGAATGATTAAATTGGATTTTGAGGTGCTTCTTTAGGCTGGTTACTTGGCATCGAGTCAAGATCTTCAAAGGTCATTTGACCCGTATGGATTTCTTCAATCTCTTGCAATCTCTCCGCCATTGGCTTGCGAACAATGAATTCAATACGTCCTTTTGAGCGTGTCAAATCATATGACAAAGGATCGAGTTCTTCAATCACTTGCTCTTCAAACGATCGTTGAATCTTTTTCCCTCTCCATATTGAATAGCCCCATTGATAGGCAATGCCTACGATTGCTGCTCCGTACAATACTGCTAACACAGTTGTTGCGAATAGAGCAGGATTCCCCCCTCTTGATTCTTCCAAGAGATCACGTCCGAGTAGGAAGACAAGTCCTACTCCGACAAGGGGCTTGAGCAAGGATTCCACCCATTGATCGATAGGAATCAGACGACCCTTTGCAGGATCGACGAAGACTAAATCTGTTTCAAAAGCAGTCGATAAAACTCCAACAATTGCAAGTAATGCGATATACAATAATGATGCTAGAATTATCTCCAGGCCGAAATCATCCAATTTGAAAACCCAATGTATAATCAACCAAGCAAAGAGTCCAAGGAAAACTCCTCTGGGCACTTTGTGAAAATGTTCGAGATGTTGGGAAAATTCAGTATAACTTCTCTCTTTGGACTGGTTTCCTCTGTGGGATTGAGGAATGTGAATAATTTGCCAATGCATCCCCTGTTCCACCGCACCCAATCCACGTATCAATATACGCTGCCGAATGAGGACAAATTCAACGAGAAGAATAACTGGCAATCCCACAATCATAACTGGGAGGGCAACGATAAAAGCCAGCGGGAAGATGATGAGCGCTGGTAAAATTAAGAAGTGTGTGATCGATAATGGATTGAGAATATCTGCTTCTATGAGTCGTTGTCGAGACGGTGTTAGTCGTAAACTACGGGCGATATCATTCAAGGCATGTCGATAACTTTCTATTTGCCTCCCTGCATCAATAATCTGTCGAACAGTCGTTCGGTATTCTGATTCTTCATGCCCTCCACCAATCCAGAATCGCCATATGAATCGTAGAGGTATTGCTCCAACAACAGGGACCGCCAATATGCCTAGCGCCCATATCAGCGCTTGAATATCAACTTCGGTTGCCATGTGCTCACTCAACCCGTCGTGTTGTCTCTTCGTTTTGAATCCATTGTGAAGAATGAATCTTATCCCAAGGTTCTAACACCGTATCGAAGAGTCATTTCAATATGCGCAGAATTGCCGTTACTGATGGTATGGCTGATGAAGCAGTAAAAAAATTGGAACAAGCAGGTTGCGAGGTTGTTCGTCAATTTATTGAACTTCAAGATTTACATGATGGCGCTTTGGCTGAATTTGATGCAGTTATTGTTCGAAGTGCAACAAAGATTACCAAAGAAGTTCTTGAAGCAAGTTTGCCTCGTCTGAAAGTAGTTGCAAGAGCTGGTGTTGGTGTCGATAATATCGATATTGATGCAGCATCAGTTCACGGTATTCCAGTCGTAAATGCTCCAAGAGCAAGTACCCAAAGCGTGGTTGAACTTACGGTTGCACATTTGCTTGGTTCTCTCCGCTACATTCCCACCGCAGATCGTTCCCTTCGGTCTGGTGCATGGGCAAAAAAAGAGTTGACTGGAACCGAACTCTTCGGTAAAAGGCTCGGGCTCATCGGCTTCGGGAGGATTGCTCAAGGCGTTGCTCGAGTTGCTCAAGCATTTGGAATGGAAGTACATTCGTATGACCCTTATCTTCCAAATGCAGTGGCCAAGAAATTTGATGTATCGATGCATAAATCAGTTGATAGTTTGTTCAAGCGGTGCACTCATATCTCGATTCATTGTAATCTTACAGATGAAACACGACATCTTGTTGATTCAGAAAAGATTTCAATGATGCCAGGCAAAGACCCGGATAATTTGCCTTGTGGAAATCATATCGTAAATTGTGCAAGGGGTGGAATCGTAGACGAAGCAGCGGCGTTAGAGGCACTTGAGAATGGACAACTTTCATCTCTTGCACTTGATGTTTTTGAGAATGAACCTGTTGATCCATCCTCTTCCCTCCTTCAACATCCTCATTTCCATGGTACCCCCCACATAGGTGCTGCAACAATTGAGGCTCAACGTCGTGTTGGTTTGGACATTGCAGATGCAGTTCTTGTTGCAATGAACGGTTTATTACCTGAAACAACTGTGAATCGTTCTTCGCTTTCTTAGCGGCTTGTGGCCTATCGAAGAGCACTTTCATTCGAATATGGTTGCAACTCAACATCATGCTGAACGATGTTCGCTACCGCCGATTTGCAGGAATGATGCTTCCTGCAGTCTGGCGAAAACAGTAGGGTTCTATTTCGCAGAGGTACTATGAAAGTGAGGGATGAATTTCAAACACCTTCGGCATTCATCTTGCATTGTGAGCGAGCAACGAATTCTGATTCATTGTGACTTAGATGCTTTTTTTGCGTCGGTTGAAATGCTTCATCATGGCTTTCCAGAAGATCAACCGTTGATCATCGGTTCGGACCCGCAACAAGGCCGAGGAAGGGGTATTGTTTCGACCTGTAATTATGCTGCTCGAACCTATGGGGTGCGTTCGGCTATGCCCATTACAGAAGCATGGCGACGATGCCCAGGTAGCCCATATGGCCCTGGACGATATATCAGAGGGACTCGTTCATTGTATTCGATGGCATCTCGACGTGTCATGAAGATTTTACGAAAATATGCGGACAGATTTGAACAGGCAAGCATCGATGAGGCATATCTCGACATAACCGATTATACGAAGGGAGACTGGGATGAAGCACTAGGGCTCGCACGAAGAATTCAGAACGAAATTACCGATTCAGTTGGGCTCACCGCCTCCTTTGGAATTGGTTCTACTCGAGTTGTTGCGAAAATGTCTTCTGAAGTAAACAAACCAAATGGAATACATCGTGTGCTACCAGATGAAATAACATCGTTCTTTCAACAACGTTCAGTACGTGAAGTGCCAGGGATTGGTCCAAAAACGGCCAATAGATTAGCTGAATGGGGTATTACAACCGTCGATGAAGCCTCGGAACTAGGAGAACTCGCTCTAGCGAGAATGACTTCTGAACGATTTGCTTCATGGCTCCTTCGTGTTGTAGACGGAACGACATCAAACGAGGTAAGTCCAATTCGTTCTCGCCGTTCTATCGGAAAAGAGCGTACCTTTCCGATTGATCAATCGAACCATGAAGTTGTTTTAGAAGTCCTTGAAAATCTGACGAGTAGGGTCATGGAAAAAGCGAGAGAGGAAGGTATTGCAGGTAGGCTTGCCGAAGTGAAGTTACGATATACTGGATTTGAAACGCACACTCACGGTCGATCTATTCCTGTTGCAATGGATGATACAGATGTGTTCCTACGGCAAGTCCGACGTCTTTTCGCACAGAACGTAAATCAAGAACAAAACATACGCCTTGTAGGATTTCGTTTAGGTCAACTTGAAGAAATCGATCACCGACAAATGACATTGGACGGTATTGACGAATCAGAGTAACTTGTGCATCCGTGACAATGTCCCAACGAACTCTTCAAGCGTTTGAGGAATGACGATGCCTTCGATTTCTGCGTTGAGTGATAGGCCCCGCTCTTTCTTTGTCTTCCAAACTTCACTGTTGAAAGCTTCAATTTCTGGTGTTAGACTGTTGAGGTCTTCATCAATTGCACCTTGAAGAGGGAATTGATCAACATCGACTGAACTTTCTCCATAGAGTGTCATCGAAATATGATGGCAAAAGAACGGACAAACTGGGCTAAAGGCTGCTAGGAAATCTTTCAAAATTGAATGAATTGTCCATGCTGCATGTATGTCTCCATCGTAGAGTCGAGTTTTCGCCATTTCAAGCCAATGGGATGGTAATACTCCAGTGCCAAAGGTCTTGAGTGCTTGTGTTGCTGTGTAAATATCTAGGTCATTCCATGAAGATTCTACACTGTTCATAGTTGCTGAAAATTCGGAACGAATCCATCGATCTTCGACCGGGAAGGCTGTATTTGGCTCTTCTTCTGGCATTTCGAATTGACTTGCAAATCGAGCAACGTTGAACAGTTTTGTAAGGACACCGAAATATTTGGCTTCAATTTCTTCTGGGTTGATATGGAAATCATCTCCAACTTGGGCTTCACATGCTTTCCACAATCTGAAACATTCGCTTCCTATTTTGTTGGCTTTGAGGCTAACTGAGCCGCTTGGGCCCTTGACTTTCCAAGAACCTGTACGGCCACCAGCACCACATTCGAGAACACTGTCGGCATCAATACCATTGCCGAGTGATTTCGACATTTTTCTACCCCATGGATCCATTCCAAGACCATCAATCCACACATGCTGGAATCCAGGTTTGTCAAGGAGCAGTGTCGACTTCAGCAATGTATAGTACAACCATGTTCGAACAATCTCCTTTCCTTGAGGCCTCAATGCTGTTGGGAATGCTTTTTCGAAAACCTCTGGGTGATTTAAGTATCCACTTACGAAGAGATTTGAATTTGATGAATCCATCCAAGTGTCAAACACTTTCTCTTCGCCACGTATCGTTCCGAGAGTATCCTTCATCTCACTAAACGAGCCAACATCATCTCGGGATTCCCTATCGAGAACACGAGAGTTTGAAGGAGGCTGCTCTTTCCAAGGTTGAACGTAGTTTCCAGATGGAGGCACAACGATGTATCGTTCATCTTCAGAATACCAAATAGGAATCTCTGTATGGTACCATCGTCGTCTTGATATCGGCCAATCTATGCTGATGTTATCCATCCAATCGAGTAAAAATTGTCTGTTCCTTGGTGGATGGAATTTAATTTCATCAATATGTTCTCGCATACGGTCTTGAATATGGGTTTGTCGAACATACCATTCTTTGAGAAGTATAATTTCAACCGGATTCTTTCCACGTTCAGAAACTGGAATTTCTTGTGAACGCTCTTCAATTTGTGAAATTTTTCCAGCATTCTCCAATATTTCTGTTGCTTTAATCCGTGCTTCTATAACAGGCATTCCTGCAAGTTCTGCGGAAATATCTGTCATGCAACCGTCCAGGTCTATTGCTTGGAAAGGAGTCAATCCAAGTTCTCTAAAAACGGATACGTCGTTCTGATCTCCAAACGAACAAACCATCAAAATACCGCTACCAAATTCTGACTTAACAGATGGATGAGTTTGAATTTCAACAGTCGTTTCTCTACCATTCACGGGCATCGGTAAAATGGCTTTCTTACCAACAAGATGTTTGTACCTATCATCATCTGGATGAACAACAACAACACCACATGCACAAATCATCTCTGGACGTGTTGTTGAAATGATTAATTCTTCACCAGATTCAGTTTGCCATTTCACATCAACCAGTTTGGTATTTCTCGAAATACGCTCAACTTCAGCATCAGCAATGGTTGTACCTTCTACTGGATCGTAGATGTTTGGCCGGAGATCTTCAATGATGTCTCCTTTCTTGAATAGGTCGATGAAGATAGACTGCGTGACTGCACGGTAATCAGGAGCATCTGTGAGGTATTCAGCTGCAAAATCGCATGATAAACCGACTCTTGCTGCAGTTTTTCTCATCGCTTGAGTGAACGTTTCAATTGTTTCACGGCACAAATTAAGGAACTCTTCTCGACCGTATGTTTTCATCTTTCTTTTTGTGTTCTTCTCCACAGTAAATTCAATGTTGATTCCGTTTCTGTCGACACCCCATGGGAAATACACTTCTCTACCGAGCAATCGTTGCGAACGGGCTATGACATCGATCATTGAATATTGAGCAACTGCTCCGATATGCCATGTTCCGGATGGATAAGGCGGTGGGGTATCGATAACAAACAATGGTTTTCCACTTGATGGTTTGAATCCATAACGTTGCTGATAGGATTCAGAATCAGCATAGTGTTCCTCTTGTATTTTCTTCTCAAGGTCGATTGACCATCGCTTTTCTGGTAGTCTTGGAGAACTCATTGTTTACACCGGCCCAACCCCCAGTTACCGGGGGGGTCCGACTCGCCGTCAGGATATTTGTTATTGAACGGTTCCCTCACAAAGTAACGGCAATCCTTTCAATGTCGGTGTTGAGGGAGGTGCAGGTTGCACTATGGCTGATGATGCGAAACCGGATAAAATTCCTAGTTCGGAGACGGACGTCGGAAGGATTCAGGCTATCACAGACTATAGCAAGTCCAAAATGAAACTCGCATCCGTCGATATTTCAGCAAGAGTAAGGGATTTTGATCCAAAAAAGGCTGTTGAAGCAGTTCTTGATGCACCGAAGCGACTCAAGCGTGAATGGCAACGATCTGGTGCAACTGGAGTTATTACGCGTTTTCCAATAGCGACTGTAGCACTTTTCTTGATGATAACGGTCTACTTTGTTACAACATCTGGATTCCTTGATGATACACGATTTGATGACGATCCGGATAAGCCTGCATTGAATGTCAATGGTGACATGGAAGTGTATCTACCTGAAGGCAGTGAAGTTAAGCAACTCATTGAATTGGTTGAAGAAGATTGGACCACCAATGTCATGGTTATCTATATTGAATCCAACAATAACAACATTACTGATCAACGAATTTTACAAGAAATCAGTTTCGTTGAAAAAGCAATCAATCCTTTTGTATCAGATAATGAAAGTGATGAAATTATTTACATTCTTTCAATTTCCACGGTTCTGAAAGAAATCAATTCAAGTTTGCCTCGAATTCGAGAAGCATTCATCACACAATTAGGTCAACAATGCCCTACATTGGATGAGGTTTGTGAAGGATTTGCAGAGAGTGTGAATAATGCAATAAGTGCGGGAGATGACCAGTTTGCAGGTGGATATGAGATACCAACTCAGACCACGATTGACCTCATCATAGGTGAAATGTATGAAAATGACGGTTCTCCTACACCTGGTTTAGATAAACTTGCACGCAACACGAATGTTTGCAGTGCAGAGCCTAATGCTGAAGGTGCCGATGATAATGGGTGCTTGGAAGGTGAAGACCTCCTCCTTGATCGAGCGATTATGGCGGTTGCTGTAGATTCTACTCAAATAGTGCCAAAGGATATTATTGAAAAAACTCAAAGTCGACTCGATAATATTTCTATGATGGAACGTCCTTGTGAATTCGATGCGAATGGTAATCCTGTACCTGAAGAAGGTGTTTGTGTTTGGGGAGAATTAACCGCTGATCAAAAAGAAAGAGGTGTCAAAAGTCTTGGTGTTTCAATGACATTGACAGGGCCCATTCCGATCACCAATTCAGTTACAGAATTTTCCTTCCGTCTGTTTTGGGAAATCTTCCCTTTGGCTGTTGTTTTGGTCGCCATAGGTTTGTTTGTCTTCCACTCAGATTTACTGCAGGCAGGTATTTCGGGTATTCGACCAATTCAAGGGATAAAAGTCGTTATTATCGCAGGTTTACCAACTCTCTGTGCTGTATTTTGGACGCTGGGAATCATCGGTGCGACGAATTATGAAGTGACGATGACAGTGATTATTGTAGGTCCAATTCTTCTTGCGTTAGGGGTTTCTTATGGTCTTCACATCACAAACAGGTATGCCGAAGAAGATGGAAGTCGGAGCCAAAAGATGCGGGCTTCAATGAAGTCAACAGGGCGTGCTGTATTCTTATCTGCCGTTACTACAGTTATTGGTTTCATTTCGCTTATATTTACGCCGATGGCACCTATTCAGACCGTGGGTATTGCATTATCTGGTGGTATTGTGGTTGTGTATATTCTTACGATGTTCATGGTTCCTAATCTTACACTGATCTTAGATTTACGGAAACCAAAGCATCCACCGTTGAAAGTTTTTGATGCTGCTGTAGATATTCCAATGAAACGAAACAAAAGCGTGATTGCGTTTTTCGTCTTCCTCGTACTAATTTCATCTACACTTGGACAAGCTAACGTCGAAGAGAACATCGATTTGCTCGGAATGGCTCCTGAAGGAGAGCAACCTGTAATTAAGATGAAGCAGTACAGCGAAGAATTCAATGCTGGTCAAATCGGAATGGTATTGGTGCATGCAAATGTAACTGGAGACCAGACTGATAACGATCCCACGAATGATGATCCATATCAAAATTTGAAGATTATTGATGGTCTTGAGAGAAATCTGAATACTGTCGAAAATGCTTCTGCTGTATCTGTTGTTTTCTTGATGAAAGCAACTGGTCTTGCACCAACTATCTCAGGACAACCGATTTTAACTCAAATTCAGGAAATACCAGGATATGATTTGCTCCCAGAAGATATACGAGATACATTTGCGGTTCTTATGGACCAAGAAGTAACTCAAGGAGCTACGTTCTGGGATTTGCTATCAACTCCTGAAGACTTTGGCCTTCCCGGATCTACTCAAAGTCAGATATTCCTTCTCGATGTCTTTTATTCGTCACTTACGAAAGAGATGAGAGAGATTTTTATCAATTCAGATTACGATAGAACACTCATTTACATCGATATGCCATTCATTCCTGTCGCCGATACAAAAGTCGCAGTGGATCAAATAAACGAGTATACAGAAGGATTCCAAGGTGTTCATCAAGAGCGAGCGGAGAAACTCACTGGCGTCGCTGCAACTGCAATCGAAGTCAATCAACTGATTGTTGATTCTCAATGGACTTCTCTTGGGTTTGCAATTATTCTGACACTCATCACTCTAGCCGTTGTTTTCAAAGATATACGTTATTCCTTCTGGACAACATCTCCAGTTATTGCAACTGTTGCGTTACAATGGCTTGTTATGTGGCAAATGGATGTACCGTTGTCTCTTGTAACTGTTATGATCGGTTCGATTTTGGTTGGTGTTGGTGTTGACTTTTCAATTCACATTTCCAATCGTATTCGCGAATTGGGAGGTGGGCTGGAAGCCATACGTTCTGCAGCTGTTGGGACTGGAATGTCTCTGTTCGAAGCTGCAGTGGTCACCTCTCTGGGGATGTTTACAGCTTATCAGATTCCGATACCTGAAATTAAACCGTTCGTCACTGTTATTCTCATTCTGTTGTGGGTTGCTGCTGCAAGTGCATTATTACTTCTGCCTGCAATCTTTGTTACTCTCGAGAAAATGGGTATTGGCTCAATTGGAGGGCCTACCGGAATGGCCCGTAAGTTAGGTTTAGGAAGAGTAAAAGTTGACGATCCCGATGTCCTAGAGGCTGTTCTTGTTATGGATTCCCGCTCAGAAGAAGCGTGGTGACAACAAGCAAAGGGATAAGACCTGTATTCCAATCAACAGACATGGTCAACTATTGGTTGATGAAGTCTGAACTTGACGTCTATCCTTATTCACAACTTGTTGAGGATGGTTCAACACATTGGGATGGAGTTCGTAATTATCAAGCCCGTAACATGATGCGAGATGCGATGAAATTAGGAGATTATGTTCTCTTTTACCACTCAAATTGCAAACCACCTCATATTGCAGGGATAGCTAAGGTCTGCAAAGAAGGTTATCCGGATTTCACATCATGGGATTCATCATCAAAATATTTTGATGAAAAATCTTCACCTGAGAATCCACGTTGGTTTATGGTAGATCTTGAGCCGGTAAAACCACTAACAGAAATCGTATCTCTCGATTCAGTTAGAAACGAACCGTCTCTTTCTGACATGCCTCTCATTCGTAGAGGGCAACGCCTATCGATACAGCCTGTAGAAGAAAAAGAATTCCAACGAATCTGTGAGATGGGTGGACTGGAATCTGGTGAACTTGAGTAGGTGATCGTGTGCCAGAGATACCTTCATCAAAACGAGCATCAAATATTGAGTATGCTATTCGCGATGTTGTAGTTCCTGCCACTGAACTTGAAGCACAAGGGCACTCGATTATCAAATTGAACATTGGAGATCCAATTGCTTATCCTGGACTACCAACTCCCTCCCATATGGTTGAAGCATTCTCAGATGCTCTTTCACAGGGTAGGAACGGTTATTCTCCATCCTATGGAATCCCAGAACTTCGTGATGCAATTGCACAAGATGAATCGAAAAAAGGTTGGAATGCTACAGCCAACGATGTCTATGTCTGTCATGGTGTTACTGAGGCATTACAGATTGTATTTCAAGCAACTTTGGAAGATGGAGACAAAGTTCTCGCTCCTGGGCCACATTATCCTCCATACATGGCATATCCGCAAATGTATGGTGCAGAGACTGTTGAATATGAACTCCTATCAGATGCAGGATGGTCCTTAAACTTCGATGATATTGAATCCAAAATGGATGACAGTGTCAGACTTTTCGTATTAATCAATCCAAACAACCCAACAGGTTCTGTTGCCGGTAGCGATGATATCAATCGGCTGTTATCGATTCTCGCAAAATGGCCTAATTGCATTTTAATCGCTGATGAGATCTATGATGGTCTTGACTTTTCGGGGCGCCAGGTCAGTGCAGCGAGTTTATCTGATTCAGTTCCAGTCCTGACGATGAACGGTGTTTCTAAGGTGTATTATGCTCCAGGTTGGAGAATTGGCTACATGGCTATTCATGATCCTATTTCCTCTTTAGCCGCAGTTCGTGATGGAATTGAACGAATATTACGTTCACGTTTATGCGCATCAACTCCAGCTCAACTTGGTTATTTAGCTGGTTTACAGCAAGATAGGACTTGGATGAAACAATACAGTGATACCGTGAAAGAGCGGAGAGATGTTTGTCTTGCTAGAATCTCCAAAATACAAGGGCTCGAGGTACAAAATCCCGAAGGTGCATTTTACATGTTCGTAAAATTGACCGATGAACAATGGTCTAACGATGACAAGTCTTTTGTCCTTCAATTACTCCACGAACAGCATGTTCTTGTTGTTCATGGCTCAGGATTTAGTTCTGAAAAAGGAAAAGGACATTTCAGGCTTGTTTTCCTTCCAGATATTGACACACTAAACATCGCATTCGATCGTATTGATGCGTTCTTACAAGAACACAGAATTGCATGAACAACGGCGGCGAAGTATTGATGTTTGATGAGTACTCGGTGAATATATGCGAGGAATGACATGGGCTCTGTTTGGGGCCGCTATTTCGTTGATTCCTTCAGCGTCAGCGTCCTCAATCAGCTCAATTGATGAGTTCTCTGTATCGTTCCTTTATCCGGTACTTGTTGCCTTCGTTGTAGCAATGTTGTTGTGGAGGTACTTCGTACCTCGGCAGTTGTCTGCTCTACAAGTTGCATTTGAAATTGATGATGATCTGTATGAAGTTCACCGTTTGACAAAGGGCGTCGATGAGGCGAAAGAACTTCTACAGCAAGGTCGTGTTGCGTTTGGTGTAGGATTGTACATGATGGGTATGATGGGTGTCCTTGTTTTGATTGGAGAATTACTCTTCGATGCTGATGTTTATTTTGATCTAAATTTGTGGCTCATTGGTTTGTTTATTCTCATTCCAGTCCTTATTTCTCCATGGGAAACACTCAACGCTCAACTTGTTGGTAAGAGCAAACTTAGAGTTGGCAGACATACGATTCGTACAGGTCTTCGAAGAATCATTACGCTCGCAATCTTGGTTTCATCCACAGTTGCAACCGTTATTTACGGAATGAATCTCAATGATGGCAAAATAACACCCGTTTGGCTTGCTGCAGCTATGCTTGTATTCATGGCACCAACTATTCTTGCCTATGGTAGAATTATGGGTGCATCTTGGAATATGCTTCTACTGAACAAGTGGAGAACTGCCAGAGGACGACGTAATCCTATCGATCCTGATCGACCATCGTTCGTTAACAGACTCTTCTCGTTACTTCTTGTTATTTTCCTCATCACAATGCCTATAACGGCATTGAATGGTATTGTTACGGTGTTCCATATTCTGGTAAATGAACCGAGTAACACCGAAGAAGTCCTCAATTTTGGAGGCATTATCGGCCATTCAATTTATGAGCGTATTGACCTTATATCAGATATTTTGTTTCATTGGGAATTCATCAAATCTGCACCTCAATTTTTGTCTCTTTATCTCTCCCTCAACATTGCAATTGTCGGTTTAGCGTTTATTTTTGAATTGACTCGAAACCTGATTTTGGGTGGTCAAACCTTCGGTGGAATGTTTGGAGTTACGTTAGATACTCCTCGAGAGATTCGTACAGAAGAATCTGCTCAAGGAAGGCAACTCGCCTTTGCATTTGCTGGATTTTCAGGATATACTGTTTTGCTTCTTGTTCTGGTTTGTTACAAAGAATTTGGCGATTTGATGCCCTTTACTCAAGATCTAGAAGACAATGGGTTTGACGAAAGTATGCGTCTTCTAACCACTTGGATGTTCATTGCTGTTGGTCAAGCAATTTTCTTGTTTACTTGGCTTCTTTCTATAGCCCGCTTCGGACCTCTCCGTCAATTAAAATTCGATCTTGATCCTGAAGAAAGACGTGAAGGTGCAGTTATGTTGGCTGACGGTGATTGGATGAGAGATTTCGTTGATGAAGCCGCACTCCAAGAAGATCTGGATGCTCTTATTCGCTTCCAAATGCAATTGATTGAAGGTGACGTAGCCCTTGTTCGTCATGAAAAAGCACGTGCTAAGATGTGGGAATGTGCGATACGTGGTCTTTGGCCAAAAGCCATCGAAGAATCGCGAAAGGTACTCGCTCAAGCCGGCGGTGATGACGATGAGGCTCGTATGATCACTGCGACTGGATATCTCGCAACTCGAAGACTCGACGCGGCTCGTGAGGCTTTACGTGGTCTACAGCAGCCTGAGGGATATGATGAACCTGAAATTTTAGCATTCATCACTGAATGGATGGACCCTTGGAATGGTTCGGTTGATGAAGATGATATTTGGGATTGGGAAAATAATTCCACCATCGATCATCTCAATGAGAAAATGCGAATGTTACGCTACTGGACTCCTATGCATTCTGAAGATTCCATCAAACACTCCGACCGACTTTCGATGGTTGGAAAATTATCCTCTGTAGCTTCATTACGTATGCAGAGACGCCATGATGAGGCATTGCAACTAGCGCTAGAAACTGTAAAATTCGACCCACTTGGCGTTAGGCCTAGAATAGCAGTTGCTCTATGCTTAATCGATAAAGGGAATTGGCACCAAGCGATGACAATTTATCAAGAACTCAAAGAAAGTGATGTAAATGACCCTCGAGTCATTGCTCTGTCTGTTCT
>MDSW01193994.1_pt1 | contig 24225 bp, 39 predicted proteins | sample 811171 | NCBI WGS metagenome assembly MDSW01 (sample SAMN05326641, study PRJNA326480) | marine metagenome | isolation source: seawater | place: Atlantic Ocean: North West | collected 2012 | reverse complement strand
CTATAAATATTTATAACAGGATAGGTTTAGACCAGTTTATAGGGTCCATTCGACGTCGGGACCGCCGAGAGCCTCTGCAATAACTGGGAACTGCTCACAGAAGATCTGCTTACAATCCTTAGCAATACGCATATGCTCCAACTGAGTACCGTTCTTCTCACGAAGAGCGATATAGGTAATCCAACTACGAAGAGAACCTGTCATGTACATCCGAGTAGGAGTAGCAAGAGGAAGCACAAAACGAGCACACTCTTTAGCAACACCTAACTCAAGCATCTGATTGTACAGTGCCTGAGCAGAACTGAATAGCGTAATCATTTGGCGATTCAGTTTTTCTACTGTCTCGGGGTCAAGATCATCAATAGAGTTCTGACGATTCTTGGTGTCCTGACGACGAAGTTCTGGTAGTTCAATCTCAGGAAGTAGAGTTGTATCAGCATAACGCTGACTGAACTCCTGGAAGGTGAAACTACGATGACGTAGTACCTGAGCAGCAATGCCACGAGTAGTAGAGATCTCGAGAGACATAAATGCCTGCTCAAAGATGCTCCAATGTTGGTGCGCGATGCAATACTTCAGGAGACCTGCGAACTTTTCATTGTTCTGGTTATTTGGATTACTCACACGAGCACAGTAAGCAATATGCTTTTCTGCGTCGGGAGTAACTGAAATCAACTTTGCACTGTTCATCAATCAACCTCTTTTAGTGCTTTACGTGCTTTCTTAGATTCTTTACGAACCTTCTTCATCATTTTAGCATACAATACCTCAGCATCGGTAAAAAGATGTGGGTTGGCTACGATGAATTTGATTGCCTCTTTAGTTTTCATCTGAGAATACCTCGTCGTAATCGTTTAGGGGGATAACATAGGAGTTGTCCACGGGCATGTTGTCCCAGTCAACTCGCTCACCACCATTTCTGGGGGCAGCACGGAACTCAATGTTCTTTAGTGGGTCTACTGCTGGTGTGGGCACCTCCTGCTCTTCATTACATCCTAACTCATACTTCAGAGTTTCCAGTAAAGATTCAATATTCTTTACAAGCAGTCTGACTTTCTTCTCATCCATACAAAATAGGCATTCGTAGGTTATTATAGCATAAAAAAAGGAGGTCCTCAGACCTCCTCATCCTTCTTGCCAAATGCAAGACTCAGAAACATCAACTCCGCGTAGATAAGACTCATAAAGGCAACCGAACCTACACTAATAAGTAATGCGGGCATCATGACTTTGCCTCCTGTTTACAATATCCAAGCATACAAAGTTGTGCCTGGTACTGTCTCTTTTGCTTTTGCTTTTGCTCCTTAATCATTTGGAGCAAGTTGACCTTCTGTGTGTTTTGCATCAGACTGCCCCCTCGGTCTTTTGTCCTAGAGCGTTCACAAAGAACTTTACACCACGGTAAGACTCTGAGTGTGCTTTTGGTTGCTGACGCTGATTGGGGCGTGCGGTAGTGTCATATACGACACCACGATATGTAACTTTCATTGTAGACTCCAAAGTAAATTGAACTGTTTTCACCTTTACCCTTTCGGGGATCCGTGTTAGTTCCGTTCCTTTGGGCGGCGTTTGCGGGGCAGTTGATTAAGTTGCCCTGAACGATACCGTTCCGCGTCGCCTACTCGCGTCCCTCAAAATCTATCAAAACGATTTATTGGGATGAACGACTGGGTTGAGACCAGAAGCATCTACCATCCAAACTATCCTCGATAGTCCGAACAACCTCCTCCCGCACAATGGCAGGCATGTCAGATTGTCTTGCTCTTGCGATGAGTACCGAAGCATCTTCACAAGTTAGTTGAGCAGATAGTAGAAGTTCAATCATGGTCCTTCCCCCTCAACTCTTATTATACCACACTATTTATGCAGAAACCACAACTTAACAAGACTTAATATCCTGCTTCCTTGGCTTCCTTGATTAGTTCAGTAACAATATCTTCCTTTCCATCGAGAACATTTAACTCGTGGATAGCAGACCTTTGATACTTCTTTACCTTCTTATACTTCTTGAGGAGACGATCGACGTCGTCTGATTTGACGTCGAACTCTACCTCAATCCCACTTTCGTTGAATCCTTTCTTCATGATTTTGACGGGGGGTTCCATAGTTTAGGGTTGATTTTGCCATCAGTCTGCTTGAGACTGCGGAAACCTTTCCGATATACATCATAATATGCATCGAAAATATCCACCTGCTTGTTCGACATTACGATGTCGTAATGTGTAGTGCCTGACTCTTTAACGTATTCCACGATAAAGGCATTTACGGGCAGGGAGCGATCCTTTGCTGCTTCGACTTTGCAGTCGCGCTGGATCACTCGGATACGATTTTCGTTGACTGTCAAGAGCGGTCACCCCACTTAATATCAGGAAATGCCTGTTCGACAACAGACTTAGTTAGTTTGTACTTGCTCTGCAGACGCTTATCCTTGATCAAGCAGAGGACTTCTGCTTCATTGGGATGGAGTCCTTCGAGCATCTGGATAAACATACTCTCTCTTCGGGTCTTTGAGAGGGAATCGTTACCACCCTTAACAAAGTGGTAAAGGTTCTTCCACTCGCGGCGGAGGGAGGTATGGTCAGTGCCGACGGGAACATCATTCTTGTTGAATGGAACCTCGCCATCAGGGAGCATGGAGATCACGCTCTCGTCATAGTTCCAAATTAGCACAGCAGTCAGGGCATCGTTCCGATATTCCTTCAGAACTTCAACTTTCTTAGCAATAGTGCGTTGCTTAGCAGCGAGGTCGAGGATCTCAAATACGAATGCATTGGGAGGAAGACTCTTGGCGGCAGGTGCCTTACGGACGGTAGGGGTCTTCTTGGCTGCTGGTTTCTTTGCAGCAACCTTCTTAGGTGTTGATGAAGTCATAATGGAATGATGTTTCTTTCAGTATACGATATTTATGGTGCTATGTTTACTCTGGACCACCAAAGTCATCTAGACCGTTTTCAAATCTAACAGCAAAGATGGAGTCGGGGAGAATATTTCCGTTTTCGTCGAACATTTCTGGGTGAGTCGGAATGAAGGTTGAGTTTCTTTCGTTCACATACTCCTTAAGTAAGTAACCAATCACTCCACCAACACATAAGAATAACAGAGAACTGATTACAGAGAACGTGAGAACAACACTCATTAACATGGCCTTTCCTCCTTAGAGAGAACTTTTTTTTCTTGAATTCATTTGAAGGTTGAATAAGAACCTAATCTCTTTTCCAAAAAGACTGAGAGTTTTATCCACCTTGTAGTCGAATAACTTTGGTGCCTCTTCTTTCCTACTCCTATGTCTCAACATTAACTCAAACCCTCGGTTAGCACCCGAGGATTCCTTCTTATTTAGGTTACTACCTCCGCTCATACAAGCCCCTGCTCTTTGAGATGCTTAACGGTTTCTGAAGCACCACCGAGTTGGTTTCCTTCTTCATCGAGTACTTGTGGGAAGGTAGAACCAGCACCAAAAGTACTGACAAACTGCTTCCTATCAAAGTCTCTGTCTAGTTTCATTTCGATAAAACGGACCTCGGCAAGTGTAAGGACTGCTTTTACTTTTTCGCAGTAACTACATCCGTTCTTAGAATAAACTGTATATGTTGATGGGGTCATCATAATAATATTAGTAATGGGATGATAGTCAAAATAAATGATATTAAAGTGCCCCCCACTTGAAGTAGTAGGGGGCTGATACTAAAACTGTCGTCAGACATTAAATGTTTCTCTAATAGATACGTCTTTTTCTAGTGCAATGATAGTTTCGAGTTTTGTGAGGCATGGTTTGTACTTTGGATAGAATTTCTCCATCAAAGAAGTAACTGCCATACAACCGGGATAACTACCTTTAATCCACACTTCACCTCTCTCTGGGATGACTACATGTCGAAAAGGAAACTTTTCTGCAAACTGGTGCTTTAGTTTCTTCATCGTGTTGTCTTTTTTCCTACTCATATGGAATCTCCAGAAACTGTGTGGATATTATAGCACACTATCAGCGAGTTCTCATACGACGAAGAATTTCTGGGTCTTCGTGTTGTGGTTCGGTATATTCCACACTCTTCTGTTTCATGGTTGCCTTCTTCTCGGCATTCTGTTCCTTGAGTTTTTTGGTAGAGATACCCTTCTCAAGGTTTACTTCTCTTAGTTGATCAGACATTTCTTTTCTCCTTAATATCAGCAATAAGTGCGTCTGCCTCTTCCGCACACTCGAGACACAGTTCCTCTTTCTTCTTCTTAGAGTTTAGAAGGATCAGTGTAGCAGATAGTGATGGGGGAAGAACCCAGTTGATTTTTCTGAGGTTACTGGGGGTAACCAGGAACAGTGCCAACCACAACGCTGAGGCGCTCCAGAAGGGTTTCCAGAACGAGGTCTTAGTTGCGTAGTACAAAGAGGTCAGGGGGGGAGCAACGACGTGTCCTAGGAGCACAGACCACGTTCTCACGGCAGCCTGGCGTGCCTCCTGCTCCTCATATTTACTGAATGACATAGTTTCAATCAAATCGGTGTTCTATTTATAGAAAAACCCCCCAGAGGGGGGTCATATGGAAGTTAGTCAAAAACCAATCTACACTTTCTCTTACATTTTGCCATATTATCCTCACACTCACTGACACATTCAAAGTATGTGTCAATATCTGTATCAGGGTTCTCCCGAATCGAATCGGCAGTTTCTTGCCAAAAAGCAAGACGATTGTGTGAAATTAGATTGTGCATAACACCTCCTATGCGTATTACCCATAACGAATAATTCACCAGAGATATTATAGCACACTTCAGGAATTCTTTACAATACCGTCAAGAAGTTGCTTTGCCTCACTGAAACGATCCACATAGTGAATCATTTTTAGTTCCTCGTAGGATAGGAACTTAGACTCGAGCATCTCGTTCTCCAACCATTCGCGGAGTGTTCTCCACATGCGACCAACACAGATCACTGGTTTCCTTTCAAGGTGACCGACCTGAATGAGTTGATATACAAGTGCCATCTCTAGGAGAGTTCCAATACCTCCGGGACTCACAATGAAAGCATCACACTCAGAGAAAGTCTTCAGGCGGGAGAAGAACTCCTTGTGCTTGGTATGTTCCTGGACATACTCGTTGATCGCTTCCTCAAAGGGTAGGTAGATAGCGTGAGCGAGAGAGCAAACCTCTTCGTCATCACCACAGTACCTGTAAGCACCTTTGTTTGCTGCTTCCATGCTACCAGGACCACCACCGGTCACGATAGTCCATCCTTCGGAAGCAAGTTCGTACGAAATACGCTCAATGGACTGGAACAGTCCTGAGTCTGGAGAAGTTCTTGCCGATCCGAAGATGGCAACCTTTTTGTTATGGGACTTGGGTGTTTTTACTTCCTCCTCCTTTACATCGTCACAGACAAACATCCCGCTGTCATCCATATGACAACCGAGATCCATCAGTCGTTCGTGATTATCTTTGGTCATAATAGAACCATTAACCTATTTCTATATATTAGCATATCCTCACATTTTTAGCAATGAGGAGAAATACGCATCAACATCATCCAGGGTTTCATAAGAAATTGCAACGGAACCGTTTGCCCATTCCCTACAAAAGTTTTTTACCGTTAGACTGTAGGTCCCTTTCACGCCATACAACCTGGCGAAGGAACTCATAGCAAACTCGTAACGGTTGATGAACTTGTCTGACATTTGCTTAACTTTTTGAATGGGGATCATTGCTTTTTGTTGGACTCAAATGGGACGAATAACCATGGACCCAATATAGCATACGCCAGGGCGAACAGTGTAGCGCCTGCTGCTCCTGCGAAAACCGCTGCCCAAAAAAGAAGTTCGTTGTTCATAGTGGGTTTGTTACCTGTATGTAGTATAAACACTCACGGGTGTGTGAACAACCTTTTATTTTGCTTTCCTGACGGAAGAAATACTTAAGAAAAAAGCACCCCCGAAGGGGGTGCTGCGACTCACTCATACTTGTCGCCGTATATGTCCTTGAGGTCGAAGGACATATCGTACATCCTTTGGATCAACTGCCTTCTGCCTCGGTCAACCATATCAGAAAACCCATCTCGGTCATCGTCGGGGAAGGTTTCCCACAGTTCAACTTGTTCTGGCCTCATACTCAATCCCAACCCATACCGGCATCATTCATTTTAGCATTGATAAAACTTGCACGCTTCTCCCAGGTGTCTTTGTCGCCGTAAACGTGACCTTTCTTATGCTTTTTGTTGAGGCATCCTGGTTTGTTTACCAGTCCACATACCAGGTTCGAGAGTGTCTCCTCGTCACCTTTACAACCGGTTGCCCAGTAATGGACACCGTTCAACCATACTGCTTTACATACAGAACATTCTTTTCTTTCCATAGAAAAGTCTGTTTGATTTTCTTCACTCATGATTCAATTAAAGTAGACGACAATGGTGACGTATAAGTATTGTAGATCACTTCCACCTTCGAGTCAAGTCACTTGAGTCCAATGGGCAGACTGTCACCAATAACATTCTCGACAGATTCCTCCACGTCTCCTGGAAGATCCTTAATGTCTTCTACAGTATCCGTAATCTCGTTTACTGCTCCGACAGTGCAAGAGGCAAGACCACCTAGGAATGCCATAGTCCCTATCACTGAAGATAATACTACAAGTACTCCGTTGAGTGCTAGGGAAATAATAAGGATGTTTCTAGTTCTTCTGTTCTCCATTTGCAGGGTTATCGCTATTTACCTCTATGTAGACGTTTCTCTCAATAGTGGCCTGTGAAATCTTGAACATTGCGGCAGCAAGAGCGATACCGCAGTAGACGCCGACTCCCATGAGGAAGTAGGCAGTGGAGGAATATTGGGCTTCCATACCCAGAATGCAACTGTATTAATTATAACGTATACTAAGCATAAGTTACCAGTTATGTGCGGAAACCGTAACTTGGTTTTGACTGGGTTAAGACGGTTTATGAGTACTCTCGGTGACCCTACCGAGGTATGGATCATATTCCATAATATCTTCAGCAGTCATCTGAGCACCGCGCTGTTGCCAGAAGTTCATCTGTGCCTCGTAGTTGCCTTTGTGGAAGGCATCAACATGCTCTGGGTGAATACTGGACCCGAGTTCAATGCGATACAGCAGGAGGGGTAGAGAGTATGTATTACCGGAGTTGTAGATCAAGTCGTCAGCAACTGCACGGGGTTTGACTCCGTTATCCAGTTTGTACTTGTTCCCACGAGTGTGAAGTCGTAGAAGTTTCTCTGCGTGGTGACGGGTAATAAGGTAGCACGCTGTAGAAAACTCATTCACAAAGCGTTTATGAACCTTAATATGAATATCCCCTGTACAGATAATAGCAATCTGGCATACATCCCAGTCATATGGAATCTTGGAGTAGAAGTCTCTCCAAGTAAAGTTCCAGAACCTCACAAGGTCTAGACTCACATCGTCTTCCATGATGACGGCATAAGGTGCTCCACTATCGTAGAACTCACGAATTGCCTTAAGGTGTGAGGTCACACAACCAACCTCACCAGAGGTCATGTTGTTAGGATAACGTCCTTTGAGAATACCACCCAGATCATCTTCCCTACCGTCATAAGCAGAAACACGAGTATAGTTTTTGATACCCCAGTACTTAAACTGGTTCTCCATATACTCACGTCTCTCTGGTTGTCCATCCAGATTGATGTAGTAGATTGGACCAATACCTTCTAGTTTGAATACTGACTTATTCTTGTCCATCAGTCCTCTCCTTGTAGTAGTCTTGATTTAGAATGTATGTTCTGAGTTCGTCTTCACTCATTTGCTGGATCTTATTCCACTCACGTTGGTTCTCACCCATGTGTGGATTGTTAAACCATGAGTTGAAAGTACGCTCATGTTCTAGATGATACACCACATTTGAGATTCTTACAACCCGATATCCAAGAGTAACAAACCTATGATACCTTTCCACGTCTTCTGGAGCGTAGGCAACGAAGTTCTCATTCTCCATGCCTCCTTCGATATATGCCTTTCTGCTGAAGAACTGACAGAAACCATACTTCGCATCATAGATATTACTCTTACTTTGAAGATGCTCATAATCAAAGTCGTGAATCAGGAAGTCGGTAACTAGGTTATCATCAGCATGTACTTGAATCTGATAGTCACCATCACCATAAGGATAGACAACATCTGCCTTATCTTTAATGATAGCGTCATAAGCAACTTCGTATGACTTGATTGGTAGAATGATATCGCAGTCGTAGTTGACCACAACATCCGTCTCACACATCATAATCATATCGTTGAGAACCCTCTGTCGGTGAAAACTTGGAGAGGTTGACTCTTCGAAGATGTGCTTAATTTGCTTGACCGCATGTGGTCCAACAAATTCTCGAATCTGAGGGAGTGCTTCTTCTGCAAACTTGGATACTTGGTCAACCTCATGGACAATGAAGTTGGTCTTGAAGTTTGATAGAAGGAAGCACATCGTTGTGATGATATTCCTGAGTCTGTCGTCGGACTCAATCTTAAGGGGGATGATGAAGGTAGCGTTAGATAGGTTGATTTTCATCGGGATATTGACGGGTGTTTTTGTTCTTATCTAAAACATACTCCAACTCTTTGGAGTTCACTAACCAAGGTCCTTCTGGATGTTCGATACGAGCATCGTACTGCACACCAGAGGAACTCACTCTATTATCATGCTCCCTATTGCTAGTCAAGCAGTAAGGAATAATAGAAGGCATGTTGTGATTATATCTCATACGGTGATAAAAGTCAGTATCCATCAGCAATACAAGACTCTCATCAAACCCCACAAAACCTTCTGTGAGGAACGAGACGCACGAGGGACTACCAAGTAAGTTTCTTCCCTCGAGCATCATATCTGTCCAGCGAGGAGTCATTTCTCGGAAGAAAGACTTACCGTCTCTGGTGTGTGAGAAACCATTGAATGCCCACTTACACCCAGTATGCTCAAAGCACTCTCGGATATAAGCAAGGGCACCAGAGTTTACGAATAGGTCATCCTGAAACATGAGTTTCGTGATCCTACCCTCACACATCTCAACAACTGAGTTGGTATTAGCAGGTCCGTTTCCACGCTTCTCTTCGTTGCGGAAATACTGAATAGTAAAGAAGTTTGCATAGTGCGAACACACATCCAGAATATCATCATTCTGGGAGTGGTCAGAGATGCAAACCTCGAAGTCTCTTACGTTTTGTTTATTAATGGACTCAAACAACTCTTGAAGGTACTGGGCACCCATTCCCTTCATTTCATAAGTTGGAATAGCAATAGAAAACTCAGGCATCAGATCCTCGTCCAGTGGTCAGGGCAAATATCTACGGTATTGTTCTTAGCAGTATAACCGGTATTACCAAACCACCTCTTAGGAGCAATGACTTTTGCGTTGGAGTTCTTGCTCAACCATGCACCCCACCAAGAGAATGAACTATTAGCGATGATATAGTCAGAGCACAAAGTCATCAAGCACATATCATAGACGTTGTTCATAGTCTCTGAGATGAGGAACCTTTCTGGTTGGAAGATTCTTTGACCCTTACACCAAGCAATATCGTCGGTAAAGATGATCACCTGACGGTCCTTATCGAAGTGACTGAGTGCCTCTTCGTAATACTCTAACGGGCAAGGTGGATGGTCCTGTGACTTCTGAACATAGTCTGTGCGTCGAACATGGAGGGAGATAGCATTGTCCATACCATCCATAGTCTCTTCGCAGTTGCTCTGAACCTCATCGTGGAAGGTATAGTCCTCACGAATAGAGTCAGCAATATGCTCAAAGTATTTCTCTGTCTGGAAGTACCCATATAGACTCACATCGTCTGGGCACTTTTCCAATAGGTCAGCATCAAAGTTGAACTGACGCTCTTGAAGGAAGCGATCAGGTACTCTACCTCTATGCTTCAAGTGAGGTAGTTTGAAAGCATCAAATAGTTGATGATCATTCCACTCATCCGCGAAGTCGCTTTCGGGAATAGTGAACTCATAACCAAGACTGTGTGCAATACCTCTCAAAGCGGCATATTGAAACATCTGGTTACCCAGTCTCCCAACAATGCCCAAATGATTAAAACCGATCATGTTCAAATCTCCAGAATACCTGTTCCGCTAGCGTGTCCGACTTCTGTAATGTCCTTCTTGTTATGACTAATATCTCTCCAGAAATTCTTCATAACATTACCCTTATTGATATCATCAAGTAAGATGATACCTTTATACCCTTTGTTCTTGATATGGGCAATCATGGGAGGTTCTTTCTTACCGTCATGAGGGTCCACATCAATAAGAATGAGTTTGACCTTAGAATAGTCAATCTCATCCTCCATGAAGTTTCCGATTCTCCAAGTGATGTTTCTTCTCTTGATATCGGAAGCACCTTCTTCAACAATATTATAACTGATTACTTTGTTCTTTGTGTTATATGAGAGACAAAGTGCAGAGTTACCAAACCTCGTTCCGATATCTAGGATGATACCGCCATCGAACTGTGTACTCAGATGAGCATAGAGTTTATATGCTTCCTTTCCGGGGTCAGCGTCAAAGTTTACTTGGCCCTTGAATGCTTTCTTTCGTAATGCAGATAAGTTGACTTTGGAGATATTTTCAAAGTCCAAGTCAAGGTCGGTAATAATCATAAGAACCTCAGAATATTGTTGATCCGGTTTATATATGTGTGCTTCTCCTTGACGAATAGCATAGCGTCTCTCATGTTCACCGTGCCTCCCCTATTTGCCTGAACCAAGTTAGCGTAAAGGGTTTCGGGAGTTCCGCCGTAGACAACATGGTCTCCAAATGCTTCTTTGATGAAGGGGGAGTTAGTGCCTTGGACCTTACCGTAACTGATATTCTTTTGGATACGGCAAGGGATATATCCGCACTGAAGGTGCCAGTCACTTCGGAAGTCTGGGCAGATATAAGAGTTGCGAATTAGTCTACGGTTCTCTTCATGTGAGATCGACTGGGTATACAGTTGAACCTCCTTACCTTCCTGCTCAGCACAGTGAGCAAAGTATTGAATCCAATATGGACCCTGCTCGTACATCATACCGACATAGTGGATGTACTTCTCACTTGGGTCGAAAGGTACAATATCATTCTCATCGATTTCGTGAGGAAGTAAGTCTGTTCCCCAAGTTTGATAGAGAGTTCGAGTGCTTTCGTCCCAATAACAAAGGTCTTCAATCTTCTCGAAGACGGTTGTTGAACGAATGCAGTTACCCAGTTTCAACACGTTCTCATAAGGAACTCCACGGTCTGTGAAGTACTTTGTATCGACGTGATGTGTAATGTACTTACAGTCCTTCCTTACAGGCATGTGAGACTTCTGGGAGTCCTCTACAAAGAAGACTGTTCCGGGTTCAATCTGCAAGTAAATGTTTGGGTCATTCGCAACCCACTGGACATCGTGACCAAGATATTCAAACGCCTTGAAGTAGACGTCGTGAATGTAACCGTGAGTTGAACTGTGAAGGGGATAGTGTCCCCAGATAATCACTTTCATAGTTTAGTACCAGCAGGGAGGTGATAATGGAAACCGAAAGGAGTAATACCTTGTGTCTCGGGTACAGGTTTCTCGTGTGCAAACCGAGCAGCAACTGTTACAGGAGCAAACTTACAACCAAGTGCTTCGTAGATATGTCTGTTGTGGACACAGATATTTCCGTCCTCAGCAGTGTTTTTGGCGTTCATGTGCTTATAGAAAGTGCCCCAGTTCACATCAAAGTGAACATAGGCATTCAGAGGAACCTCAAGGAGTTTCTTGGAACGTAGTGTGAAACCACCGTTACCAACTCTCTGGTGATTACCCCAGGGGTCAATATAAGCACCATCAGAAAACTCCCAAGGAGCACCGATATAGTCGTATTCTAACCAGAGTGGGTCCCACTTCTGGGGGTTAATAATAAACCCGTCTGCTTGAATAGTGATGCAATGTGAGGTATTCACATGCTTATGCAACTCATACATCATGTATGAACTGTAGGAGTCGATGCTACTTATCTGGTGGCATTTCTCCAGAGCAATCCCAGACTCAGCATATCCAGGAATGATGTCCTCGTGAGTAACGAGTTTCACAGCGCCAAAGTTAATACCCTGCATACTCTTTCTGAAGGCATACAGGGTCTGTTCAAACTTTACACTGGAAACACAGATGAGTGTAACGTCAGGCAAGTTAATCATAAAACTTCAATCAACCTCACATGTACTGTTATCTTAGCACACTTTGGTTCACTGGTATAAGACACTTCTCTTCTTATACTCTTCGAAGGCGTCTCGGCACTCTAGACCATTGAAGACATCACCTTCCCTATCCATCCACAACCAGTCGTCAACGATAGACTCGGAAGGTCTCCACCAACCATCAGAAGCACTCCAGTCAAACCAATACTTAGGAGCAATAACATTCTCAGCATTGGTGTTGGTCCATACTGGGAAGAACCCAAAGGTAGAGGCACTCAGGATAACATTCTCTGCCTGGTTTAGGATAGAGTAGTCAATACCAACTGGACCACCGGGATACTTATACCACCCAATACTTCCTTGGTATGGATCCTTCTCTTCGGAGATTGCTGACCCAACAACTTCTCCGTCAGGAATATACTTCTTAGCGTTGATGGGGTCGTCGGTCACAACGTAGAACTTAAGGTTCCCGTTGTTAGTGATACTACGCATATAGTCCATTGCCATAGCGTAATACTCTGGAGGGAGAGCAGAGTTTCCAGTTAGATAGTCTCCACCACGGAACTGGATGACACAGCAGTCACTATGAGTATACTGGGGGAAAGATAGTCTCTCGTCATAGGACAACCAGTCACAAATCTTGAGACGGTGGTCTTCAATGTAACTCATACGTTGCATTGTACCCTCGATCTTTGTTCCGTCAGGTACGTTGATAAGGTCTGGGTCGGGGAGACCAACGTTACTACCAACCACAGGGTGGCGGAGATACTTCTCCTTATAGTAGTTTGTGATACCCTCTGGAAGGGTTTCGGGAGGTCCGCCCTCAGGACCAGACCCACCTACAACATCAACACCAAAGTCAATGGGCATAAACGCTTGACCTTTCCAGCGGTCCTTGCCCATAATACCGTACTCATATCCATGCTTCTCAGCAATCAGACGAGTAACAATGTAGTGCCAGATCTGGTTTCCAAGACCAGATCCATAATAGATTTCAGATACAATCATGCGATAAACTCCTTGTATTGGTCTTGGTTCTCAACAATTTCATCTGGGAAACTACTGTCGATGGGAACAACACGGGTACCCATCCATCCTCTTCCAAGAATATCTCTACCACCGTCAATGTTCTTGTCCAGGTTATTCTTCACACCATCATGGTTATGCTCCTGGTGACCATATCCTTGTAGTTTCTGTTTAATTTTATCAGTACCACCAAGGAAACTCCAGTGCCAACCACCGTTATCTACAAGGAACTCGTTCTCATGAGGTAGGTTTCGGCAGTCATTGAACCCACCGAACTCTTTGAGATACTTGAATGTGCAGAACTGAGACCCTCTCCAGTCATCAACGTCCTTCCCTTTGTCTGTCTGAATACGGTTCAGGTGACACATATAGAACTTCTGGATACAGGTATACATCGCACCGTCACGTACGATCTCCTTTGCTTCCGATACAAACTCTGGGTTGGGAAGTTCATCCAGGTCACTCTGAATGATAATATCCTCGTCGTTAGCGTGCTCCAACACACTCTCAATCAGACAGTCACGTCCATACATTGAACGATGCCAACGTTCTGGGAAGTTTCTAGTTGCTTCTCTGTTGGGGTGTGCTTTGTCTCTATCGGTGTGATACTCTTGCTTGAATGTTTTCCAGTCAAGGTCCCTTTCACGGTCGTCAATCAAACGATAGATGATCTTATCCATATAGGGATGAAACAGATCATAGTTATTTTGGAACACTACCTCACGCTCAATACCTGTGTATGTGGTAGCGTTCTCGTTGATGACGATATGGTCCACGAGGGGATACATAACCTTCAAACGAAGTTCGATTAACTTCAGGGGTTCGTGTGAGAGATTGAATACGTCAAAAATCTTCATGGGTGCATCTCCAGTTCAATAGTTCTGTTACCAACACTATTCTCATCCCAGAAGCAAGCAATCAGTTCATTACGAATCTTGAATACTGACTCCCAGTCGGTCACATGGTTTTCGAATACCTTCGGGTTATGCATGGTAACAAAGGTCATTCCCCAACTTGCCGGATGACAGCGTACGCTGATCTCTTCAGTATCAATATTCTTCAGTTCATTGAGACCAAAGAACTCGCGGATAGCGTCATCGACACGGTTCCATTCACGACCACCGGAGGTGTCTTTCTTACCAGCAGGCCAGTGTGAATCGTGGAAAGCAACAGTGGCACCCTCAGTCATTCGAGGAACCCAATAGTATAGTTCACATAGGACCTGTTCTCTGGTATGAAGAGAATCGACGAAGAGGAAGTCAACCTTATTCAGGTCATCAATCTCGACATACTTACCAATGGTAGAACTGTCTCCTTCTAGTTGAAGGTATCGGTTGTTGTCTACCAACTCAGTATTAAATGCATTGAAGTTAACATCAACACCGTAGACCTTGTTGTTACGCTCTGCAGCAGCAATAGCAAGAATACCAGAGGAATACCCATCCCTCACACCAATATCGACAAAGACAGAGTCTCTCTTATCAGAAAGAAACTCCGCCATCTTATAGGCATTCTCCCCCAAGTCGGAGTTAGATGCCATCAATAAAACATTCTCAGCTTTCATAGTCTTTCCCCATTTCATCGAATACTTTTCTGATACCTGCATGAAGAGTGGTCTTTGGCAACCACCACTTAGTGATAAAGGTATCTGCTTCATTGCGCTTGTTCAACTGCACAGTGTCCTTTGCTTCTGCTGGTTTTATTGTAACACTTTTCCCAACGATATTGAAGTAACCCTGAATGATCATAGCAACTTCTTTGATTGTTGAAGAATTGAAGGAAGTGATGTGCAAGGGGTCGTCAGGGGTGAACTCGTCATAATGTTCCATAACGGTTTCAAGTGCTTCGCAGCAGTCTTCAGCATAAAGAAACTGACGCTCCTCAGTACCGTCCGTCAACATCTCGAAGTCACCTTCTTCAAATCCTCTACGGATGAAGTCAGTGATAACGTGAGACTTCTCATGATCCTTTTCGATACCATACACATTCCAGAACTTAACGACACGCCCATCAAGTGCTTTAGTGTATAGTTCTCCCATCTTTTTAGCAGTTCCATAGGGTGAATGACCCATGTTGCTCATTTGAGATGAGGCAAAGATAAACCTCTTCTGGTACTTTTCGATGAGACTGAATACGTTAGTCATCATGCGAGTGTTGTTATTCAAGAAGTCGAACGTGTGTTGATACTTCTTGAGGTAACGAGACCCACCAACATCGAATGCAAGGAAGAAAACAAAGTCGGAGACTTTAATAACATTCTCCAGGTGTTGATTGGGGATTTGTGTGAGATCTTCGTAGGGGGAGTTTACGATATCAAAATCGATAACACGATGTCCCTTCTCTCGAAGATACTTGGACAGATACGCACCGATCTGCCCACTTGACCCTAGGATAGTAATGTTCATTTTGTTCTAATCTGCTCCTGAATCCATTCGTATGTTTTGCGAATACCCTCTTCTAGGGTCTGTGAATAGTCCCAACCAAGGTTCTCACGGATAAGATCGTTGTTAGAGTTCCTACCACGAACTCCAAGTGGTCCGTCAATGTGCTTCCTAATAACTCCCTTACCTGAAACACGGGCAACAGTATCAACCAGTTCATTGATGGTTACCATCTCTTCCGAACCGATATTTACAGGTCCCATGAAGTCGGAGTCCATCAGGCGACGAGTTGCTTCAATACACTCGTCAACATACAGGAATGAACGAGTCTGTTCACCGTCTCCCCAAACCTCAATAGCACCACCTTCTTGTGGGAGATAAGCAACCTTACGACACATAGCAGCAGGAGCCTTCTCACGACCACCTTCCCAGGTGCCCTCAGGTCCAAAGATATTGTGGTAACGAGCAACTCTCACAGGAATACCGTAGTTACGGTTGTAAGCGAAGTATAGACGCTCAGAGAATAGTTTCTCCCAACCATATTCGGAGTCAGGGTTTGCAGGATATGCAGACTCCTCACGGCAGTCAGGGTTATCTGGGTCGAGTTGGTTATGCTCTGGGTACATACAAGCAGAACCAGAGTAGAAGATCTTAGTAGCGTTCACACCCTTACTATCATTCATCTTACGTTGCATTTCAAGAACGTTAAGATTGATAGTTACGGAGTTGTGCATAATGTCTGCATCATTCTCTCCACTGAATACGAAACCAGCGCCACCCATATCAGCAGCAAACTGATAGACCTCATCGAATGTTTGAACGTAACGCCAAGGAATGGGGTTATAAAAGTTCTTATATGGTCCTTTGTATTCGAGAACACGGCGGACAAGATCTACATCACGTAGGTCTCCCAAGACAAACTCATGTGCCTCACTCTCAGAATACTCTGGATACTTGATATCTACACCACGAACCCAATATCCTTCACTTCGTAGTCTTTTTACCATATGACTACCGATGAAACCACCCGCACCCAATACCAGTGCGGTCTTCGTATATTCAGTCATAAAAAACAATCACTATCCAATGTTATTATACAAAAAAGGAGGGGTATTATCAACCCCTCCCGTATTTATTGTTATGCTCGCCACTTGCTCTTTGGGAGGAAGCAAGAAACCAAAGGGTCATTATGACTCCACCAGGTTTTTTTTGGTCTCTCCATGACCAGCATACAACTAAAATCAGAGTTTGCCGTCAGAGAGTTTGTCGATGTTTAGACCAGGAGTCTGCTTGAGAACTTTGAGAAGTAGTTCTACGCGAGCCTCGAGTTCAGCAACTCTACCCTCTAGGTGACATTCCTTCTTTGCAGGAGCAGACTTCTCTTCAACCTTACCGATATAGGGGGCGGTAGTTGGAGTAGGAGTAACAGCAGATGCAGAAGTTTTTCTAGTGTATGCCATGTTTTTACTTATTAATAACCTTATTATTTAGAAACACAGTCCCTTACATAGCAAGGACCACCAGCAGGGTCCAACCATACGGTGTAGTCGAAGTCTTCCATTGCAGTCATCAGTTGCATCTCATTGTCACAAAGGTACATGTCCTTGTAACGGGAGGTAAAGGAATCCATCTTCTGGATACGGCAATCAGGGTTACCATTTTCCAGAACCCCCACCTGAACATAACGGTAGGGGAACTTCTCGAGGAGGACGGTGGGTTTCACAGAAACTTTCATTTGACGGGGGTTTCTTGGAGATCGTATCGAATTTGCTCGATGACTATATCATAGTCGTCCAGGTCGTTTCCGGTGAACTCCACACCAGAATTTTCATAGAACTTAAAGATCTTCTTGTAGAGTTTCGGGTTCCGAGAATCTAGGAAAATCTCGTCCGATGCCGCTTGGCGGATCAACTGGAGGTCTTTTCTGAACTTGGTCGTGAGACTCATGTCTTTCCTGAGTGATGTATGAGAATATTATAAGGTATTTTTTACTACCGTCAAAGTCCTCTTTACATTTCTTAGAAGTTTCTGAGAGTTTCTGAGAGTTTCTAAGAGTTTCTTAGAAACCTTACCGACGCCTCATATTCCTGTTGAACTTGACGTTGATGGTCTTGGGTGTTAGGTAGGAACTTGTGAGGATTTCCCAGAAGGTCAGACCCTCAGAAATTTCCAAGTCCTCTTTGGTGAGTTCATTACCCCACCGTACTTTCAGCAATAGGTTCTTTAACATAATTAACGTTCTTCAAAATCAAGTTTTCTTACTTTTCTCTTCCTTCTCTTCTCCTGATATTCGAGGTCTTGATTAGAAAGAGTAGTTTCTCTGACAACTCCGTCATCAACAATGACGACTTTAGTTAAGTCCAGCGCAGAGATAGTGCCGTTAACAATAGAAGTTTGGTTGGGACAACCACATACTTGATGTTTTGTGGTGTCCCTCAACTCGCTATTGCAGGACTTACACCTGATCACTAGCATTTTTACGACCTCTTACGAATCGATAATCATATCCAGGGAAATGCTCGCTGATAATAGCGCTGATGTCCTCACCAGCAAGTTTCCGATATACGAAGACAGTAGTGTCTTCTTCAACAACTTTGTAGTCAAAAGGCAGTTTAGTCATGATGTTTCTCAATGTGTGTTTGTAATAAAATCAGATATCAGGATCTTCCATAGTCGTCACTAACTCTCACAATATCCTCTTCATCACACTCACCAATCTGTGTTTCAATGAAAACCAGATCATCATCATATGAGGTAGCACGATGTTGGATACCCTTCGGAATAAAGTAGGTCAATCCAACATTTGCGCCACTGGTCATAGCACCGATCTCAAAGAAACCAGTACCACCCACAACGGTCCAATGCTCCTCCCTGTTCATATGGTATTGAAGTGAGAACCGTTGACCAGCCTTCACGACAATACGCTTCACAACATAATGAGGTTCTTCGAGGAGAACTTCGTAGGTTCCCCATGGTTTTTCCACAATCATAATAAAAGAAGCAGGGCGGAGTTTTTCCGCTGTCCGTTTATTGTATCACATTCTGCGGCGAATACCAACTGTACTTGCTGGTCGGTCGTAGGAATAGAGTTCTAACTGAGGTTTTCCCTTCTCAGTGTAGTCTTTAATGTCCTGATACTTATCAGGGTCGAAGAAATACTGGGACATAAACCACTCTTCCCAGTCAGTTTTTCCTTTCGCCTGGTTGCACTCATGGCAGCAGGCAACAATGTTGTAAGTAGTGTCTAGACCACCCAAACTTCTTGGTTTTACATGGTCAAGAGTTATGTTGTCCATGGAACCACAATATGCACACGAATGATTCCACTCTTGTTTTATCCTTTCTCTCCATAATCTTTTCGCGTCAGATGATGTAACTGCCTCCAAATGAAAGAGGTAATCGTCCGGGGTCTGGCGGAGAGTATTCATAATAGTATGCAACCACCATTATTTATGGTTCGTCGATACTATAACATAGTTTTTAGTAACGACTCAGGATGGATTCGAACCATCGACCGACTGCTTAGAAGGCAGTTGCTCTATTCCGCTGAGCTACTGAGCCATGTATACCCACATTATAAGGTATGTGGGAAACCTTGTCAACTTACTGAACTACTTTCAGTTTTCCAATATATTCTCTGGAGTAGTGTCCACGGTTACCGTAGACTCCCCAACCTAACCAACGATAGGCATAGTTCATATATTGGTCTTTGGTCAAACCTTCTGTCTGGAAGTACTTCTCGACAGCCAACCACTCTCTTTCGTTCACAATATATCTAAGTTGAGTCATCAACTCTGATGGGTTACCGCCATAACGAGCAGCAAAGTTACCTAGACCGTTGTAACGGGACTCGGTTGTGAACTGAATGAGACCAAACCCACCACGATGGCATCTCTCGTAGGGGACTCTTGCACCACCCTCACAGATGTTTGGGTGAAACCTGGACTCTTGTTTAATGTTTCCCAGAAGGACTGACATTGCCTTCGGGTCTTTAATGCCTCTCTCGAATAGGAAGTCTACAACAACCTGTTCAGTTTCGGTGCATCCTTCACACACCATTCTTGTTCCGTCTACAGACCTGAGGATTATTTCTTCGTTAGTTGGGGTTTCAGTAAAAAGTACCTTTCCTTTGTTCTCTACACTATTAGTTTTTGCTGCTGGTGCATTGCAGGACACCAAAGTGAACGCTGCAAACACTGCAGTTGCTAAAAGTTTCATGACTCCTTGTGATAGATTTGAAGTGGTCCCATCTGATTCACAACATCATAGCACCACCCAGAAACCTAGGTTGCCCAAATTAACAAAAGTTCACTCTTTGTCGTATTGGAAGTAGTCTTTTCTATAATATCTCCCCAAAATATTGGAGTTATAGAATGCTGGAGTCCCATCTTCCATGGACTCCGTTAAAACATTATTTAGGAAAAGTTGACGGGTCTCTTCGAAGTTCAACTTACCTTGTGTGTAGTGAAAGGATAATATTTCTCTACTGAAGTTTTCCTTACCGTACTTCAGAATATCTTCCTTCAGTTCTGGCGAACTTCCGTAATACGACTTCCAGTTACTCTCAGTTGTAACTCTTCGCCGCTTTCCAGTACTATTGTTACTTCTCGGTTTCCTTTTTGACCAGAAGTTTTTTCTCCCAATGTACTGTTTTTGGGTGGATCGATTGGTAATACGGTAAACAAAGCCATAAATGTCCCCAATATCATCCCCGGTAAAAGGGTGCTCACCATAGATCCAAGGGTTTTCATAATCCGCCACAGGTACAGTGTTTTTGACTCATACTTATTTATCTCTCATAAAACTCTAAGGTTTATGACGACGACGCATACGTTCTACATCATCAACCACACCTATATCATACTCCACTTCCATCCCGGTATATAACTCTGCTGCTTTTTTTATTACATGTAGTAATAAAAAACTATAAGGTGGGCGCTGGTTAGCAGCCCACCTCTCAACCTTATGCCATAAGGTTCTCTTCCCTCTACCAAAAAGGTATTCGAAAGAGTGATATAAGTTAGGATCAGAGTTTGAAGTCTGTGAAGGTGTTCTTTTTGACATCTTGCTTAATCCCACCAACGATGTAGGAAGTAATCTCCGTCTCTTGGGGAGCAACTTGGACAGACTTAGAGTTGATCCAATGTTGCGTCCAGGGTAGTGGATTATTTTTTGCTGGAATGTCGTATATAGGTTTGATGCCAATTGCCTTCATCCTCCTGTTAGCGATCCATTCAACATATTGCTGAAGCAATACATCGTTAAGACCAATCATACTACCATCTTTGAACAGATAGTCTGCCCAACGCTTCTCTTCGTTTACAGCACGCTCAAACATATTGATGACCCATTGCTCTTCTTCCTTAGCAATCTTAACCATATCAGGGTCATCACCAGACTTCCACTTGTTCAGAATATTCTGAGTGATGGCAAGGTGCTGGTTCTCATCACGGGCAATGAGAGAGATGATCTTAGCAGATCCTTCCATTAGTTTCAGTTCACCAAAGGCAAAACTGCAAGCGAAACTAACATAGAAGCGGATACCTTCCAGGATATTCACACTGGAGACTGCTCGATACAGTTTACGCTTCACCTCATACAGGGTGTCTTTGGCAGAAGAAACACCTTCGAGTTGGTGTCTCCACTGCTCACCAGATCCATACTGCTGAGCGTGATGGATGAAGTCGTCATATGCCCCCGTAACGCTCTCAGCACGCTCTAGGATACGGTCGTCCTTGATGATAGTGTCAAACACTACGGAGGGGTCTGAATAGACGTTCTTGATGATGTATGTGTAGGACCTACTATGGATCATCTCCATAAACTCCCAAACGGTCATACATGCTTCCAGTTCTGGTAGGGAGCAGTAGGGAAGAAACGCAAGTCCAGGACCACGACCCTGAACGGAGTCAAGCATGATCTGATACTTCAGGTTTGAGGTATAGATATGCTTTTGTTCTGGACGAAGTGTCTGATAGTCACCTCGGTCCTTTTGTAGGGAAACCTCTTCTGGTCTCCAGAAATAACCCAGTTGTTGGGTAGTCAGTTTTTCAAATACAGGATACTTGTATGAGTCGTATCTTTGGACCCCAAGTGGGGCCCCGAAAAACATAGGTTGTTTCTTTGTGTCAACTTCGTTGGAGTTGAATACTGTCATGCCTTCTACTTCTTTCATGGTTGTGCTCAGATACTACAAGAATCACAAGTTTCTTCCCCGCCGTCCTCAAGTTCAGACAGTAGGTCTTCTAGTTTAACATCTTTTTCCTTAGGTTCTTCAACCTCGTCACTCTTAATGTCATAAGTGTTATGATAATAAGCGGTTTTCCAACCCAACTTCCAGCAAGTTAGGAAGTCCTGAGCAATAACGGACACAGGAACTTCGTTGTCTGGATAGTTTTCTGGGTTATAACTCCAGTTGCCACTGATTGCTTGGTCAAAGAACTTCTGCATTGTAGCAACAACATTGATATAACCACGGTTGCTCTTCATATCCCAAAGCAGAGTGTAGTTGTTCTTCAAGGTAGTATATGAAGGAACAATCTGCTTGAGGGGTCCTTTCTTGGACTTCTTGACGGACAGGAAGTCACGAGGGGGTTCGATACCGTTGGTTGCGTTGGAGACCACAGAACTGCTCTCAGAGGGCATCTGAGCGGACAGAGTGCTGTGACGGAGACCGTGCTTCAGGATATCACTTCTCAGCGCTTCCCAGTCGTGCTGGAGGGGATAGGAAGTTACCTCATCCAGGTCCTTCTTGTATGTGTCGATGGGAAGAATACCATCGGCATACTTGGTGCGACCAAAGTATTCACAATGTCCCTTCTCCTGAGCAATCTTGTTTGATGCCTTCAGTAGATAATACTGGAAGGACTCAGACAGACTGTGGACTGCATCCCATGCCTCTTGTGAGTCATAGGCAAAACCGAGTTTAGCAAGATAGTGAGCAAGACCGATATAACCAATACCCAGTGAACGGCGTGCCTTGGTGGCAATCTCAGCAGCAGTGATTGGGTACTCCTGGTAGTCAATCAGTTCCTCAAGTCCACGAACAGCAAGTTCACAGAGTTCTTCTAGTTCCTCATCAGAACGAACCTTACCAACGTTAACTGCAGATAGGATGCACAGGGCAATCTCACCAGGCATGTCCTCGTCAATGTGGTTGAGTGGTTCTGTAGGAAGTGTGATTTCCTGACAGAGGTTACTCATGTTCACCTTATCCTTGAAGGAGGAGTGGGTGTTGCAATGGTCGAGGTTCATAATATAGATACGACCAGTCTCTGCCCTCTCCTTTAGGAGGTCCAGAATGAGTTCCTGAGCGTCAACAGACTTCTTCGGAACGTTTGGATCTTGTTCGTAATCCAGGTATAGACTATCAAATCGGTCAGTGCCAAAAGCGTCATACAGACCAGGAACGTCATGTGGAGAGAAGAGTGTGATCTCTCCCCCTTGGATGAATCTTTCATAGAACAACTTGGATAGTTGGATACTGTAGTCTAGTTTTCTGACTCGGTTATCCTCGGTACCCTTGTTGTTCTTGAGAACTAGGATGTCTTGGATCTCTTGGTGCCAGATTGGGAAGTGGACCGTTGCGGATCCTCCACGAATCCCGTTTTGCGTGCAGCATCGTACAGTTGATTCAAACTTTTTAAGGAAAGGAACAACGCCAGTGTGCTGAACTTCTCCACCTCGGATTTTGCTGTTGATACCACGGATCCTACCCGCGTTGATGCCGATACCAGCTCGTTGTGCAACGTATCTACCAATAGCCATATCGCTAGTAAAGATACTATCGAGGGTGTCATCAACATCAACGAGAACACAAGATGCAAATTGACGTAGAGGCGTCCTAACTCCCGCCATGATGGGGGTTGGGATGTTGATTCGGTGCTTCGATGTTGCATCATAATACCTTTTAACGAATTGAAGACGTGTTTCTTTTGGATATTCTCTGAAGATTGTCAGTGCAATCATCATATACATGAACTGGGGGGTCTCATATACCTTCCCAGTGCTCCTATCCTGCACCAAGTACTTGTCTACTACCTGGCGGAGACCAGCATAGGTGAACAGGAAGTCACGATCGTGGTCAATGAACGACTGCGCTTTCTCAATCTCCTCGGTAGAATACTTGGAGAAAATATCTTTATCATATCGGTCTGCCATTGCCTGAGCAGTGATATGGTCAATCAGATTTGGATGGTCTCTACGACCACCAAAGATTTGCTTCCTCACAGAAAATAGAAGAAGTCTTGCAGCAACATACTGATAGTTTGGGTGATCTAGGTCGATAAGATCACTCGCGCTGCGAATAAGGATCTCTTGAATCTCTTGCGTACTGATACCGTCATAGAACTGAATACCAGAGGTCATTTCAACCTGACTAGCAGAGACACCGGCAAGTCCTTCACAAGCCTCAGCAACCATAAGGTGCATCTTGTCTAGGTCAAGAGGTTCAATGCTTCCGTCTCTCTTGACTACCTTTGTACCGTTGCTCATATCTTTTTCCAAGTAGATAGGTGTAGTTTTGCTTGCAGACCTTGGTAGACATTTTCGTCCACCAATTTCTTTACATTATATCCTGCGAGGACCATATTATTCAAATCTTTCTCCCTCAAACCGGAAGGGAAGATTACCACTCGGTCTCCGCTCTCAACGTGTTTTTCAATCCTCCCAACAAT
>MDSW01031739.1_pt1 | contig 24231 bp, 42 predicted proteins | sample 811171 | NCBI WGS metagenome assembly MDSW01 (sample SAMN05326641, study PRJNA326480) | marine metagenome | isolation source: seawater | place: Atlantic Ocean: North West | collected 2012 | reverse complement strand
TTATACTGATGTAAAATCAGTAGATGAAGCTATATCACAATGTGAAGCACATAAAGCTAATTTAGAAGCACAACTTACTGAAGTAGATGCTGAATTAGCAGACTATATAGCAATTAGAGGATCTTAAATAATGGCAGGACCAGCAGTTGGAACAAGCAATGTAGGTTTATTTGCAATAGGTAGTGCATTAGGTGAAGCCACAAATGTAAATGAAACTTCTAATATTAGTTTGGCGAGTTTATGTGGTGGTACAGATGGAAGTATTACAAACACTTTCCCAAGTAATGATAATAGTGGTCCAGCAGACACTTTCAATAGAGTCGGTGGTACAAATAATTCTTTACAAAGCACTTCATTGGACAATCCTGATGCTTCTATTTTAAATAATATTGGTACTGCACCTTATAACATGAGTCATACATTTGGTGGGCAACACGCAGATTTAAGTGGTGGACCTGGACAACTTTGCATTCATCATAGTATATCCATCAATACACCATCAGGAAATGCTGTAATACATGATTTAGAAATAGGAGATGTAATTTATTCTTATGATTTTGATCAAGAGAAAAAAGTAGCAGCAAAAATTATAGACATATTTATAGTAAAACATAAAGACTTAGTAGATGTTATTTATGGGGATAGCATAACAGAAAATATAGTGTTGACAAAAGACCACCCAATATTTTTAGAAAATGGTTCTATTGCAAGTTACAATCCAAAAGAAACAAAAGAAAAATATGGTTTGGAAACAAGTCAATTGAAAGTTGGAGATAAAATAAAATTAATAAATGAAGTAAAAACCATACAAAGATTTGAGTTCAAAAAAGATTTAGATACAACATATACAATAATCACAAAGTACAATAATTTCTTTGCAGGAAATGTATTAGTACATAGTGAAATAACATGAGGGTTATAACATGAGTAAAGAACGAAAAGTAACTATAAACGAACAAGACTACAATTTTGAAGAACTATCACAAGAACAACAAATGTTGGTAGAACACATTGAAAATTGTAGAAGGCAAAAAGCACAATTAGCATTTCAGATTGATAGAGAAAATGTAGCAGAAGGTGCTTTTGCAAAAATGCTAACAGAATCTTTTGATAAAAAAGATGATAAGAAAGAAGAAAAAGATGCCTAAATTAAATGTAGTAGCAGGAATCATTGATAAAGTAGCAGATAAGATTGATGACTTTACACTTGATAAAGCAGAAAAAGCACAACTCATACAAGAGATTAACAAAGCACAAATTGAGGTTAATAAAGTTGAAGCCAATAGCAATAGTTTGTTTGTTGCAGGTTGGCGTCCTTTTGTTGGCTGGACTTGTGGGGTAGCATTGTGTTATCACTTCGTACTGCAACCATTCTTACTTTTTATGTTACATTCATTTGGTTATCAAGTGGATTTACCAATATTCGATATGAGTTCCTTAATGACTGTACTTCTTGGACTTCTCGGTCTTGGGGGAATGAGGAGTTTCGAGAAAGTGAAGAAGTCTGCATGATTACTTTTGAACACATAATTGGTGATGTGTTGGAACATGAAGGGGGCTATGTCAATGATCCATACGATAAAGGTGGAGAAACTAACTTTGGTATTGCTAAAAGGTGGTATCCTGATTTAGATATTAAGAATCTTACAAAAAGTGATGCTATCAATATCTATTACAATGAATATTGGAAACCAAGCAAAGCAGATGATTTACCAAATGACTTGAAAGCCACTTATTTTGATATGTGTGTCAATATGGGACAACATAGAGCAGTAAAAATACTACAACAAGCCATAAATAGTAGAAAAATGAAGAAAATTCAAGAAGATGGTGTCATAGGTAAGATTACCTTAGAAAACGCTGGTAAAGTATCAAAGAAACGCTTACAAGCGTATCGTTGTTTATTCTATGGTAAAATTATTGCTGATGATCCTGAGCAACAACGATTCTACTATGGTTGGTTCAAAAGGGCAACTTCTATATGAGAAAAATAAAGAGTACTGGTGTCATTTTTGGGGATATGCACTTCCCATTACATGACGAAAAAGCGTTTAGTTGTGCATTAAAGGTAATTGAAAAAGTAAAACCTGGTGTATTTATAAACTTAGGTGATTTTGCAGAAGGAGAGTATGTATCTCATTGGCGTTGGTCAAGAAGAAAAAGACCACCATTAGAATATCAACTTCCTTTTATACATAAAGAAGCAGATGAAGTCAATTACCATTTAGATAGAATTGACAAAGCACTCAAAAAGGTAGGGTGTAAAAAGAAGTATCTTGCAATGGGAAACCACGATAATTGGTATAATGCTTTTGTTGAAGAAAACCCATATTTAGAACAATATAAACCTGAAAAACTTTTCAAGGTAAAAGAAAGGGGTTATAAATGGTATCCTTATGGGGAAATATTTAAAGTAGAAAATAGCAAACTATATGCTTATCATGGAGGACATTATGGAAGTGTTAATCATAGTAGAGCAACAGTTCAAAACTTGGGGTGTAATATAATTTATGGACATACCCACGATTGCCAACGAAGTGTCGTTCAACACATTTCAGGTGTCCATATTGCTCAAAGTATGGGTTGCCTTTGCAAGATCAAAAAAGATTTTTTAAAAGGGAGAAAGGTAAACTGGACACACAATGTAGGGATTGTTGATTTTTACAATGATGGTTGGTTTAACTTGATTACCTTAGACATACATGATGGAATGACAACTTGGAACAATGAAATAATAAAGGGGAACTAATGGATTTAGCAAACACGATAAAAAGAATCAAAGAACTTTCTGCTATGCTACAAGCAAAAACAATATCAGATAGGGAAAAAGAATATTATATGCCTGAATTACATAGACTTATTGATTCATTAGAAGTTCCTCAATTAATAGGAGAATTTGAGAATGACTACATATCTTGAAAAATATTGCACAATAGAAGATATACAACTGGTAGCACCATTTGTATTTGATTACGATAGGAAACGAACTATATCAAACTGGGTAAGTCATAGTGGTAGTGGAAGTACAACTATCTACAAAGCAGGTAGTGTTGGTAAGTTTACACAATTATACGCAAATGACATTGAACTAACATCAGTAGGTGATGTGTCAAGCATAGATGCAGATGGCAAATTCTTCTTTGATGAAGATGCTGACTTAGTGTATTACAGACCAACAAGTACAAATAATCCTAACTTTGATGAAGCAGTTACTGCTGGTAGGGACAATAAAACATTATTTGATGAATTTATTGCAAGAAGTTCCGACTTTGTGAGGTCATATATTAATAAACCAATATATAAGAACAAAGGTGTTGGAACTGGGGATAGTTTAGGAAGGGACTTTCCTGAAGTGATAGTAAGATCAACTGCTTTCTTAGCAGCAAGTATGGCAATCATGCCTTACGATACAGAACGAGGGGAAGAACTTCAAAATATCGCATACAATCCTGTAGAGTCAAATGGATTATTAGATTTGATTAGACGAGGTGTAATCTCATTAGACCAAGACGAAGATGGTAGAGATAAGATTGTAAAAGAAGTTTCAATCAATGGATCATCTACTGGTACTATTGTTGATACCTTTGGACACCCAACAGTTTCATACGATAGAATCAAAGTAGTGATTGCTAATGGTGGTACATTTGCTGCAGGAAGTACATCTACTGTTACATATAACACATTTGTTGGAAATGATAATGGATTAAAAATTGACCAAGTTGCAATATCAGAAGTTGTTGATGGTTCATTTCAATCAATAGGACATGGAATTTATGTAAGATTTTCTACTGGAGTTTATACAACAAGTGATGAATGGGAAGTAGAAGTATCAGGGTTAGATCAAACAAGTGGTGGTGGACTTAACACTATACAACTAAAAAGGAGATAAAGATGCCTTATCATAAAAGAGGAAAAAAGAAAAAGAAAAAAATGGGTAGAAAGAAAAGAAAAAAAGCACCAGCAGGGTTTCATTATATGCCTGATGGAAGATTAATGAGAAATGGAAGTCATAGAAAGAGAAGATAATGCACATTGACAGACAAAAAAGATTGTTGAAAAAGCATGGGTTAAAGGGTGTCAATAAACCTAAGATGACACCCAAACACCCTACTAAAAAAGCAATCGTATTAGCAAAGACTGGAAAACATAAGTTGAAACTAATACGATTTGGTGCGCAGGGTATGGGACATAATTATAGTGCTGGTGCAAGGAAATCTTTCAAAGCAAGACATAGAAAGAATATTGCAAAAGGTAAATCATCTGCTGCTTTTTGGGCAGATAAGTTTTTGTGGAATCCAAGAAGTAGTAGAAAAAAGAATCCACCTAAATCTCAAAAGAGAGTATATAGTTGAGGAGAAAATTATTTAGCACCATTGTAAAAAAAACAAATGGTAAGAAAAAGACAAGACAAGGACAAAGCCATAACACAAAATATGGAAATAAAAATAGTAAAAAGTATTACAAGAAAAGATATAGGGGACAAGGATAATGGCAATAACATTTGAGAACATTTATAAGAATCGTGTGATTGATAATATACAAAAACTCTTAAAAGAAAATCTTTCATCTATTCCTGTTCTTTATGATCAACATAGAGGGCAAGAAAGTTTTTTGATTGTTCCTGAAAGTGATAGTTTTGTTGATTATGCAAGTAATGTACACATTAGAGAGTTTAGTACATCAATCAACTATCAACTTCGTAAGGGTGGAGAATATACTAAAGACAATCAACTCAATAGATTGACTATGGTAGCAGAAATTGTAAAAAGAATTTTATTTGATAACAGAAACTTGGAAAGTGATAATGTATCACAATGGTATAGTGGTCAAGTATTAAGTGTAGAATATACACGAGATGAAGATGATGAAACTATATCAAATGCAATCATTACTTTTCAATGTAATATAAATGAGGTGGTTTCATGAAGTATATATTAGAGAGTGGGCTAAAACTACAATATGGACATACACAAACACCAAACTGGGTTTGTAGAAAACTTTTAAAAGGTGAAGAAGTAGAATTAGCAAAAGAAGAATTGGCTGAACTTGAATCGCTTGGTGTAAAGTTAAAGCCAACAACAAAGAAAAAACCAAGCAAAAAAGAGGAGAAATAACACATGGCAGTAAGCGGAAAAGTCTATTCTAAAAGTGATTTTAGTGTAGGCATATTACAAAAAAATGGTTCAGCATTCTCTACTGCAGGTGCAGCAGATGGTGCTTACAAATTACTTCCAGTAATTAATGTATCTTCACCAGTCCTCAATCTTGTTGAAAGTGGTGAGATACGAAGTAATAATACTGGAATGATTGAATTTGATAAAGACCAATTTAGAACAACAAAAGGTGGATTTGTAACATTAGACTTTGAAGTTCCAGCAGAAAGAAACTTCTTAGTTAGATTACTTGCAAATGTACTACAAGATCATTCAGAAAATACAAGTGGTACTAATGTAATTCATACCATTGAAGCATCATCAAGTGCTTCTTTATCAAGACCTGACTTTACAGCATCTTCAAGTGCTGGAGTGCCAAGTCTTTTTGATATTGGATTATATTATCCATCATCAAGTGAAGATAAAATCATAACAAGTGCAGTATTACAAACCTTGACAATGAACTTTGATATGTCAGATGGTAGATGTTTACTAAGTGGTACATTTTTTTCAGGATTTACAAGTGCAACGAAATTTGTAACTGAAGCAAATCTATCACAAGCGATTGATGTGATTGAATCATCATCAGCACCAGCAATACAAGTAGAATCAAACTTTGATGTTAAAAAACTTGATGTTGATGGGCAAACCTTAACAGATATTATTGTTCAAGGTGTATCATTTACATTCGAAAACAATGTAGCAAGAGTAGGTAGAGATGCAAATGGCGATGCAGAAAGTTATGCTTTTGGTATCCCATCAGTAAACATTACTGGTGAATTATCTGTTCTATATGATGGTAATGTAAACTTTGCAGCAACCAAAAATATATTACAAGATTTTATTGATGGTAAAACTGCAACATTAAAACTACAACAAGGTGATGGTACAGTAGACGCAGGATCCCTTGGAGAGATGAACATTGAATGTGAAATCTTTTCAACAGCAGTCAATCTTGATGCAAATGCAGATACTGGTGCAGTTATCACAATCCCATTCAAGGTAGTTCAACCTACTGATGATAATGGTGATGCAAGTGGAACAGCATTTAAGTTTGAATATAATGACAAATTCGCTTCAACATCTTGGAGTTAAAAGGAGTAACACATGAAGGTTAAAATGTACGATAAAGAATGGGAAGTTAATAATATATCCTATGGTGATAAAAGACATCTTTGGAAACTAAGTGTATTAGCATTTGATGAAGGAAATGTTAATAAAAGTGAATATTATGATCTCCTAAGAGAAGTAGAAAAAATATCAGGTCTTACTGAAAAAGATTATGTGAAAAAAGATAAATCTGAATTAAGTATGGCACAGATAGATTTACTTCTTCAAGAAGTCTTTACAAACTATATGGGATTAAACCCAAAAGGATAATAGGACTTTGTTGTTATGTGTGGTTTTCTCAACTTGGATTTCCACACATGACTTTAGAGTTTCCATACAAAAGGCAAAGTCCTGTTACTAAAAGATTAAAGACCTATAAAAATATAAAACAGGTATGGGAAGAAATTGAATTGTTGGTTGAAAACTGGCAAGATAGTCGTTTTACATTAGGAAGAAATTTGTACTTCCACTTGCCACTATTCATGAATCCTAAATGGATCATCAATGATGACGATTATGATTTGATGAAACAATACATTTGGACAAAAGAATTTAATATTCCTATGGCACAAGATTTAGATAGTGCAGATGCTTATAGGTTAGAAATTTTTGATAATATAAGACAAGAACTTAACGAGATAACTAAATATATGAGTGAGAAACATGGCAGATAGAAGAATAAGATTATTAGTACAAGCAGAAGTAAAAAGAGCCATAAATGATTTAGACAAATTAGAAAAGCAGACTGATGACAATAAACAATCTGCAGATGAATTAACTTCTACATTTAAAAGTTTATTTGGTGCAGCAGTATTGGGGGCAGGTGCAAGAAGTGTTATACAAACAGCAAGTAATTTTGAGAGTTTACAAACAAGACTTGTTGCATTAAAAGGAAGCACAGAAGAGGGTGCTAAAGCATTCAATCAGTTTACAAAAATTGCAGCAACAACACCTTTCCAAGTACAAAATGTTGTAGAAGCAGGTGCTACACTTGAAGCATTTGGTGTAAGTAGTGAAGATTCTCTTAAATCAATTGCTGACTTAGCAGCATTTATGGGTACAGATATTGTAGATGCAAGTGCTGCATTTGGTCGTGCTTTTGCAGGTGGTGCAGGTGCTGCTGACATACTTCGTGAAAGAGGTATTTTGCAAATTATTAAAGATGCCGAAGGCATACAAGATCTTTCAAAACTAACTTTACCACAGTTTAGAGAAGCCCTGGAAAGAGCAATGACAGATCCTGATGGAAAGATTGCAGGGGCTACAGATCTACTGGCTTCAACATTCCAAGGTAAAATTTCTAATATGCAAGACTCCATTGATAATTTACAAAATGCTATTGGGAGTCAGTTTTTAGGTGGCTTAGGAGATGTTGCAGTTAAAGTAGGTGAGGTTGCAAGAGAAATAGGAACTTTTGTTGAAAACTTGTCAGATGACAATCTTGATGACATTAAAGACTTTGGTTTGACAATAGGAACTTTAGCAGGTGCATATGGATTGCTCAACATATCAGTAATGATTGGTAATGCTGCTTTAGGATTGTTTTCAAAAAGAGTAGCAGTTATTTTGGTTGCTTTTGAAGCAGTCAATACTGTTATCAAAAATTTGTCTTTGGTACAAGAAAAGACTCTTGAAGCAAGAATAGCATTTAATGAATTTTTATTAGAGCAAGAACAAAGAACACCAAATTTAGTTGCTGGTACAACAGCAAGTATTCAAGCAAGTATAGATCAATTCAAAGGTCAGTTAGATGAAGTGAGAGCATTAAACGAAGGTATTTCTTTTGAAAAAGGTGTTTTTGCTTCTATGTTGTTTGGTGATGATGAAACAGTAGATGCAGACAAAATTAAAGAAGATATTGAAACAGTTACAAATGCAGTAACAGATGCCACTGATCAAGTAATTGCAGCAGAAGAAGACAACCAGGACAAGAAGAAAGAAACTGAAAAAATTGAAAAATCAGCACATCAAAAAAGAATTGAACAAAATCTTGAAAGTGCAATAATTCAAGGACAATCTGCGAAACAGGCTGGAGTTTCAGTCATAAAGGCTGAGGTAGCAAAATCTACTGCTGCTTTAATTACAAAGATTATGCAAAGTGTTCCATTTCCTTTTAACTTAGCCTTAGCAGCAGGTGCAGGTAGTATGATTGGTCAAGTAACTGATCAATTATTTTCTTCTTTTGCAACTGGTGGTTCATTTATCACAAAAGGAAGAACTACACTACCTATTGGAAGTGGAGTAGTAGTAGGAGATAATGCAAGTGGTATGGAACGAATTGATGTAACACCATTACCAGCACCACCAACAACCGAAAGAAATATAACAATTAATATATCAGCACCATTGGTAGATGAAACAGTTGTTGATACAATAATCCCTGCTATAAGGAGAGCAGAAAAACTAAACTTATGAATGTAACAAAAAGAACAGCAAGTGTATTTTTAGGTAAAAAATTTCATGGTACAAAAAAGATGAGTACCAAGGATAGATTAAAAAAAAGAAAGATAAAGATAAGGAGATTTTAAGGTGGAAGTTGGAAAAGATACTAAATTTACATTCAATATTGAAACACTTATCAGTATTGGTGTAACAATATTTATGATAGTTGGTTTATGGTTTAATCTTCAAGCAGACATAGAGGAAGCAAAAAAGTTACCTGAACCACCAATTAGTAGAACTGAATACGATTTGAAAGACCAAATGATAAGAAATTCTATTTTAAATACTGAAGAAAAAGTAGAAAAACTTGAAGAAAAAGTAGATGATATTAAAGATGATACAAGAAGTATAAATGATACTCTACTCAAAATGAATAATAATTAATATGAGGTATAGACATGAATTGGTTTTATGGTTTGGGATACTTGCTTGGTATCTGTTTGTGGTTATCACCATTGCATTCACAGGCAATTAATCTTAACAATTTTCAAGCAATACAATTAATGAGTCTTGAAGATTGTGCAGTAGTACAAGTAAACGCAAGTTGGAATTTTGCTAACAGATTAGAAATTGAAAAATTAAAAGATTGTTATGTTGCAGAAATTGATCTTGCAAATAAAAACATTGGGGCTGTAATTCAAAAAGAGTGGAACATTAAAACTGTACCAACAATAATTATTTTTGAAAAAGGCAAAGAAGTAATGAGATTTGAAGCAGGTATATCTATGAAGTTTGATGAAAGTGAAATCCTAAGAAAGATACGATTGGAAATACAATGAAAAAGAAAAGAAGTTTTAGAAAAGTACGAAAGAGTAAAGCAGGAGTACCTTTAAAATATCTTTCAGGTTCACGAAATAGGAAGAAAACTGAAAGAGAGATAAAACGAACAGCAAGATTGTATAGACAAGGTAAATTGACTCCTGCGATGATGGACGCAATAAGCAAAAGGAGAGCAGCAAGTGGCAAGAAAAAGAAGAAAAAGAGGTAGTATAAATACCAGTCTTAAAAAATATTCAGGCAAAGGATATTCAATGGCTACTTTAAGGAAAGTTTATAAAAGAGGTTTAGGTGCTTATTATTCAAGTGGAAGTAGAGCAGTATCAGCACACGCTTGGGCTATGGGACGAGTTCGATCCTTTGTAACTGGTAGAGGTGGTGCAAGAAAAGCAGACGCAGACTTAATAAGAGGTAAAAGAAGAAGAAGATGAGTTTTACAAATACAGATTATCAAGCAAAACTATCACCAAGTATGACCGAAAATTGGTTGGTACAAATATTTAAAAATACTACTTCAAGTGTATCTACAACCGATACACCTGATTTTAGATTTAGTTTTTCAGATACAACATACAATAATCTTACTTACTATCCAGCAATATTAAATAAACCAAGTGTAAACTATTCACTTGATCTAAAAGCATTTACTACAAAAACTGGAAGTGTAACTTTAAATCTTGCTAATATAAATTTAGATGGAACAACTTTATTAGAACTATTAGGAAACGATACATTAAATGGACAAGTTAATATTTTATCTCAAATTGATAATGATAATACTGCTGCTAATGCTTTACAAATATTTAGTGGTAGAGTTAGTAGTTTTGCTTACAGAAACAACACCATAGTATTAAATCTTGTTTCGAACAGACCATTTCAAAATGTTTCTGTACCACAAGGTAGAACCAGCAATTCAACCGATCCTCAATACAATAACAAACTAATACCTTTGGTTTTGGGGGATTATACTGCAAACACAGGATTTGTTTCAGGACAAGATGTCTATGCTTGTGAGTTTCTAAAAAATGATGGTAATAACTTTATCTATATTATACCTGAAAGCACAAGTGGTACTGATAAATTAGAATTTTATGATAAGGGTTTAAAACGATTTGTTGAACTGGTAGATACCAATACGAGTATTGTTACGATTGATAGTGCAAAAACACTTTCAGTCCCAAGAGAAATGAAAAGACAATTTAGTATGTTACCTGATGAAGTTTCACAAACTTTAGTTGGAAGTGGTGTTTCGTTAAGTTCAGGAAGTTTATCACAAACATTTAATGGTGATACTGGTAATGGTGCTACTTTTTCACAAACATCAGGATTTTCAGGTGATGCAAGAGGTATAGTATTGCAACTTAAATTACCACAAGTTAATGGTAAAATAAGTGCAATAACTTTAGAATTAAATGGTACATACAGCCAAACTCTTACTGGTAGTCCATCAGGTACAGATGGTGCATTTTTTAATTTAGCAACTTCTTTAAGTAGTAGTTTTGGTGCTACAACCAGTGATGTTGAATTAATAGGAACTGCAAGTAGTGGAGATAAAGTTGATAGATCAAATGTTGCTTTGCCTTCATCAACAAACATAGCAAGTATTTTAGATAATAACACTTTACCTGATGAGGTTTATCTAAGTTTTAAATTTAATGGTTCAGGAGATGGAGATTATACAAATTTTAATGTTGTGTTAAATAATATATCACTTACAATCACAGCAGAAAACGATTTAGTAAATGAACCTATTGCATCACAAGAATTTAATGCTGGTATAGATAAAGTTTATCTTGGAAGAAGTGTGCTTACAGAAGGATTTACTGCACACTCATCAGTACCTACATTAAGTGATTTAAATAATCCAGTATCTATCCATAGACAAATATTACATGATATTATCAATGTTGCAGATTCAGATAGTGATACAAAAATAGAAAACTCAGGATTTAAAAGTGTTGCAGAATTACGAGATTCTACATTAACCAGTCCAACCTCTACACATTGGAAAACAAGAATTAATCTTTATGAAGAAGAATCTTTTGAAAGCGTATTAGAAAAATTACAATTTGAGGGTTGTTTCTTTTTTGAGTTCAGTCCACAAGCACAACAAACAAGTATTAGTGGTGTGAATGAGTTAAGATATTTTACAATACCTGATAATCCAGTAGCAGCAGTAGATTTATCACAAAACGATATAGCAAACTATGAACTTGGTATTACACCAGTTTCTGACCTTGAAACAAATATTGTAGTAAATTACAAACCACACCCAACAGAAAATCAATATTTGAAACAAGATACTTTTACTTCATCAACAAGTGGTTCTGTACATGGAACAATCTTTGACAATGCTTCACACCAAAAGCAAGAAATCAACTTAGACTTTTTGATAGATGCAGTAGATGATGTAAGTGGATCAAGAAATTCAAGTTGGATTAATTTTAGAAGTAGTTTATTTGGTGAATATAAAACAGTAGTAAGCACCACATTAGTAAATCCTGAAAAGTATGCTATGTTGCAAGTAGGTGATTTTATTGACTTTGGTGAGATTACATTTTCAGAACTTGGTACACCATTTTCAGAAATATCAGATACATTTGATAGTTTTATTGCTATGCCTACAAGATTATTCAAAGATGCTTGGAGTGGTAAAAAGTTCATCATAACAAATTTAAAAAGACAAGTTGGTAAAGTATCAATACAAACGAGGGAAGTATAATGGCAAGTTATTTTATTTATGATAGTATTAATATGTACAGAAGTGATAACACAGTAAGTGAAGGACAAATGACAGATAGTGGTACACCTACTTTTTCTACATCAGATACTTTGACTTCACATGAAAGAGCAAACGACGAAAATATCGGAACTACTATTTCAGGAGTTGCAGATAGAGATGCAATAGAGTATGCAGTTGGTAGTAGTGCCACAGCAGATGCTGCAGCAGTTTATTTTACTGGAGATGATGGAGTATCAAGTGGAACTATTTTGACTTTCTTTATAGATACCGATAGAACGAGTTTACCAAGCAAAGGTACAATATCAGCAGTAAGTGGTGCTGGGTGGGCAGTAGCAGATTTAACAGAAACTACTGGAACAAAATTTTTTACTGAATTTAATGGATCAGTAACTAATGTATCTGAAATCTTGATTGGTAAAAAATTAAACTTTGAAATAGAACCTGATGTCAATGTTCAATCATCTATTAATTATCAAAACGAAGTTCAAAGATCATTAGGTGGAGTTGAGTATGCTTTAAATGTCAATCAAGGACAAGAAGTAATTACCATATCATTTCAAAACATTTCAAGCACATTTAAATCTAATCTAATTACTATGCAAGATGCTTTGAAAGGTGAAGCAACAAAGTTTCTTTATAATGATGGAAGTTCTTTCCATTGGGTACGATTAGATAAACCAATGACATTTACTGAAATAGCAGATGGAAGATTTAGCACACAAATTGTTTTAAGGCAACAAATCCAATAAAGACTTTTATACTGAAAGGTATATAATCACCCCATAAACAAAAAACCCCCTTATTTTAGGGGGTTCTTTGTAACTAAGAGGTAGTATAATCTATTACTTAATTGATTCGTGTAAAACTTCAATGGGTGTACCAATTCCAAAGTGTATTATATTATCCCAATCAGACAAACCTTTAATTTCTTTTTCCATTTCAACATGGATTTCTGATTTGTCATTTGATATATAAACAATAGTACCATTTAAACCACTAATATCTACCGAATAGTTTTCAATCACACAAAATGCACCATCACTAAATACTACTTTGTTATTTTCTTTTAATTTATTCATTGTTTTCTCCTTTTGTTTAACTAACATATACAATATTAATATATAACAAGGAATAGTGCAAGTCTTTTTTAAAAAAAAGTTAAGGGTTATATAAAGGGTTATAATTATATACACAAATTGTGGATAACTATGTGGATAACAAGTCTTATCAAAGGGTTATACTAAGGGTGCAAGACAAAGACAAAGATAAATAAAAAGTTAAAGCAGAAGAAGAATTATAAGACTAAGTAAAAATAAAACTTGACTAAAACAAAAAAAAAGAATTAGGTTCTTTTCAAATATGTTAATTACAAAGGAGAATCAAATGGTAATAGAAATAATAACTTACACTATTTTTATGATAATCATGTGGGAGTTTTTAAAAAAGGTGGTGCAAGAATGGTACTTGTAAAACTTACTTTAGAAGAATTAGAATTGTTGATTGAAGTAATGGAACGAAATAGAATTGACAATGATAATGAAAATGATCTTAGACACGATTTACGATCCATTCGTAAAAAAGTTGAAGAAAAGAAAAATCGTTTAGCAGAAGAAATGGCAAAAAGACCAAAAGAAGAAGTAAGGTTAATGCCAAATCCAACTTCTGCTGAACACATTGAATAGGAGAAAATAATGGCTTTTATTAGTTTGAAAGACCTTATGGATAATGTTGGTGGGCAACTTAGATTAACATTAAAATCCAAAGGTTCATTTAGGGTACATGAATGGCAAGGAAAACAAAGCAATAGATTTGATTATGAAGTATTGAAAGATAATCAACCAATGACTTTAAGTGCTACTGATGCTTTACATAATAGGATAATAAAATCAAATATATCGGTTGAAGATGATTTTTTATTAAGTTGGGAACAATACAAAACTGATGAAGGAGAACTTCGTAGATTTTGGAAAGTTGAAGCAGTTGAAAAAGAATCTGCTAATCCTCAATTTGAGAATGTAAAGAAAAGCGTAAATGAGTTTGAACAACAACTGCAAAAAGATAAAGCACTAAAGCAGCAAGTTAATACTTCTAATACTACTTACACCAATGGTGCAAGATTTGGTATGATCTTTAACAATGTTGTAAAACTGTATATTGCAAATGGAATGATGTGGACTAAAGAACAATTTGTTTCTGAGTTTAATAGAGTAGAAGGTTGGGTAGAGTCTTGTGAAAACAAACCTAATACTCCAGTAGATAACAATCTTGCAAGACTGCAAGAACAAAGAATAGATGCAAGTAGTCCTTCCAATCCAGTAGTAGTAGATGAAGATGATCTTCCTTTTTAATGATGAGTAATCAGCAAATCATATTCTTGCTTTTACTTACAATTATTTGGTTGTTACTTGGAATATTTACATTTATGTTTGTGGGGCTAATAATATTACTTTAAAGGAAAAAATGGGGCAACTACTTCTTATACTCTTTTGTTTAATTAACATATCACAATCGAATAGTAGTTGTCCCTTTCTCCTAAAGGAATTGAGATGATTAATAAAGGAATGTTTACATCAGATAAAGATGATTGGCAAACTCCAAAATGGTTATTTGACAAATTAAATAAACATTTCAAGTTTAATTTAGATGTATGTGCTAATGATGAAAATGCTTTATGTAATAAATATTATACAAGTTATGATAGTTGTTTAGATAAAGATTGGGAAATGTGCAACTTTATGAATCCACCCTATGGAAGGCAAATTTCTAAGTTTGTAAAAAAAGCACATGATCAATGGTTAGAAAATGATTGTACTACTGTCGCACTAATACCTGCAAGAACTGACACTAAATGGTTTCACAATTATATTTACCAACCTGCCACTATTATATTTATAAAAGGAAGATTAAAATTCGAAGGTGGAGAAAAATTAGCACCTGCACCTTTTCCAAGTATGATAGTTATATGGTGGGGAACAGAAAAAATTACTGATGAAGATTTTTTAAGTGATGAAAAAATATATAAAATAATAAATGAAAAAAGATAGAGTACAAAAATTAAATATTAAAGCAAAAGAAATTGCTGAAATGTTTAGCAATCCTAATCGTCAATTTAATTTTAATAAAGAAACATTTACAGTAGAGTTTATACAACCATTAAGCGAAATGGTTGCTGCTATTTACTTCAAAAAAACTTCAGGTAAAATAGCATTAGCAATCGCATTTTGGAAAAACAATAAAGGTGGTCATTGGGATTATTTTTTTCCTACTGATAGTCATGTATTAGGATTTAGAAAAATTGAAAGATTGTTGGAAAGGGTAGAAGCAAAAAACTATGGGAAAAATTAATTCACAAGCCAAAGGAAAAAGAGCAGAACGAGAAGTTGCTAAATTAATAAATAGATATTTAGGAACAAATGTTAGACGAACTCCACAATCAGGTGGAATGTCAATTAAGGGAGATATTATAGATATAAACCCTGATTCTGCTGCATATCAATTTCACTTTGAAGTTAAGGATCAGAAAAAATTGATGATTCCTAAATGGTGGGAACAAATAGACGATGATTGCCCAGTAGCAAAAACACCAGTAAATGTATTTAAGATGAATGCACAGTTTTACGCAACAATGCAATTTACTGATTGGCTTTCATTATTAAAAGAAATAGAAGAACTAAAGGAATCTCATAGGGGGTTAGAGGAAGAAGTAGAAGATTTAACACATAAATTATCAAAATAGGAGAATAAAATGGAATTAAGCAAAAGGGAACAAGCATGGTTACAACGAAAAGCAACATCACACCCAACTTATGATATGTGGGGAAAGTATGCTGGAACTTTACAAGAAAGAATGTCAAGAGTAAAAGCAGTTAATCCATATAGCGAAGAAGGGCAAAAAATTCAAGAAGAATCAAGAAAAAAGTATGGTGCTTGGTGGTTATTTACTGATAATAAAATGCAAAAGGTAAACTGCGATAATTGGATTATGCAGTTTTATAAACCTGAAGGAATTACAAACAAATGATTAAAATATTTATAACTATATCGATATTATTATTATTTTATTGGTGGATAACACAAGGAGAATAAAGTGGCACATACAATTTATAAAAACGAATCAGGAAAAAGACTTAAATCTGTTACTACTATCATCAATGGAAACTTAGGTTGGAATAAAGGTGCGTTGATTGGTTGGACAAGAAAGCATTGTTTAAATGGTGAGGATTCCATGCAACTTTTAAAAGAAGCAGGTAGAATTGGTACACTTGCACATATTATGATTGAACAATATGTTAATGGTGGATCGGTTTGTTTAGATGATTATAGTCCGAATGAAATATCACAAGCCAAGACTGCATACTACTCATTTTATAAATGGTTTGAAGATAATGATGTTGAATTTTATGAAACTGAATTAAAATTAGTTTCAGAACAATATCAGTTTGGTGGTACATTTGATGCAGTATGTGAAGTCAATGGTAAGTTAGTAATATGTGATTGGAAAACTACATCTGATACATATAGTGAAATGTTAATTCAATTAGGTGCATATAGACAACTTATTAAAGAAAATCTTGATCTAAACATAAGAGGTGCTATACTATTAAAACTTAATAAAGAAGAAAATGGCTATGAAGAACACAAGTACAACATTAAAGACTTGAACTGGGGTTGGAAGATGTTTAAACTATTACTAAAAATTCAGGAAAATAAAAGATGAAAATACTAAATCTTTATTCAGGTATAGGTGGTAATAGGCATTTGTGGGGAGATGAACACGAAATAACAGCAGTTGAAATTGATAAAAATATTTCAAGCATATATCAAGAAAAATTTCCACATGATAAGATTGTAAATACTGATGCACATTCGTATCTATTATATCACTATGAAGAATATGATTTTATTTGGAGTAGTCCACCATGTCCATCTCATAGTAGAATATGTTATAGTCAAAAAGAAAAAAAATTTGCAGATATGTCTTTATATGAAGAAATTATTCTTTTACAATCATGGTTTAAAGGAAAATATGTAGTAGAAAATGTAATACCATATTATGAGTATCTTATAAAACCAACTACAATAATAGGCAGACACCCATATTGGACTAATTTTGAAGTTAGTCATCTTGAAGTAAAAAACATTGACATAGCAAGATCAGATGCAGACGAGTTATCTAAATATTTGGGGATACCAAAACCAAAATATAAATCAAGACTATTATTAAGAAATTCTGTAGAACCAAAAATAGGATTACATTTATTAAAAGAATCACAAAAAGAAAAACAATTAAATATATTTTAGGAGAATAAAAGATGAAACATGGAAGTCTATTTAGTGGTATAGGTGGAATCGATTTAGGATTCGAAATGGCAGGTATAGAAACCACTTGGACTTGTGAAATAGATGATTGGTGTAATGAATTGCTGCAAAAACGATTTCCAAATGCAACACATCATAGAGATGTACAAAAAATAGGAAAAGATAATTTAGAACCTGTTGATATAATATCAGGTGGATTTCCCTGCCAAGATATTAGTGTAGCAGGTAAAGGAGCAGGATTAGATGGAAAAAGGAGTGGTCTTTGGTTTGAAATGTGGAGAATTATTTGCGAGTTACAACCGAGATGGGTTTTTATTGAAAATGTCGCAAATCTCGCTAATAAAGGAGGATCCACAGTATTGCACGATCTTGCCAAAGCAGGGTATGATGCAGAATGGCAAATTATATCAGCAAGAGATGTTGGAGCAAGACACCTCCGAAAAAGATTGTGGATTATTGCCTACAGACAAGAAATATCCTACACCGACTGCAACAAATACCATGGGGGAACAATCAGAAAGAGTGGAAAGAAATCAATCAGGGGGGTTCATTCTTCGAAAGAAAAACAAACCTCATATGACATATGGAGCAAGACTTCAGGATGTGATAATGTTCCTGGAGAAAGAAAAACTAAACTTTCCAACACCAACAGCTACAGATGCAAAGATGCATCCAAGTTTATTGAGGAGAGTAGCAAAGGAAGCAGCAGAAAAGAATACTTACAGGGGAATGAAACTTCCAAATCATTTGGGAATGTTTCCAAAACAAACAGAAAAAGAAAGAAAAGAATTTCTAAAGGAGAAGATCAAAACATTGGAAAATTTAAAATCCAAACCTTTAAAATCCTTAAAAATGAACCCCAACTGGATAGAGTGGCTTATGGGTTATCCCAAAAAGTGGACAGATATAACGATAGAGTCAAAGGACTTGGAAATGCAGTCGTACCACAAATCCCATACCAACTTGGAAAAAGAATAAAAGAATTAAATAACTTATTAGGAGAATAAAAGATGAGGAAAAGATTTTTAGATGCTGACATTAACAATAAGAGTTGGTTCAGAAAACTAACAGCACAAGAAAAAGTGTTATGGTATTACATAAGTACCAGCTGCACTCATGATGGCTTTTGGGAAAAAGATGATGAAGCAATAGGTTTTTATTGTAATGGTTATGATGGACAAGTACCTGAAATAATTAAAGAAAAAATGGGTATGATACAAGTAGACGATTCACAATTCCTTTTGAAAGAATGGATTAAGTTTCAATACAAAGAACTAAAAGAAAATGTTTCTACACATAAACGAATCATAGAACGACTAAGAAGAAAAGGGTTAGATCAACACTTTCCTGAATTGCAGGAGGACTTTTAATGGATATAAAAGAACTGAACTCAATCTTAGTATATTGCAAGGTAAATGACTTATTTCACATTGAATATGTAAGTGCAATAGGTGAATTAAGTCCAATCCTTCAAGAGTCAATGCAATTATATTGTCATAGACTAAAACAGCACATTACAATAAAAGACATAATAACCAAAGCCAAAAAGCATGGATATAATGAAAAACAATATTGAAAATACTGCAAGATCATATCAAGACCTAATAGATGAAGTAGAACAAGAACAAACACAAATGCTACAAGAACTAAAATATGTACTTACTGGAGTAGTAGCAGGTAGAGAATTAACTGACCAAGAATATCAAACCTTCTATGACAGAACGATATACAAGAAACCTTTTGCAGATATAGCATTCAACATGAGAATATCAGAATCGGCTTGTAAGACTTACTATAATCGAGCCATCAAAAAACTATCCAAACAAGCCACCATAATTAAGCATTTACTTCGTAGAAAATAATTTTACAAAAACTCTTGACATTGATCTTAGAAACCGCTACTTTATAGTGTTAATTAAACTAAAGGAGATTACAATGGTTAGAACAAGAAAATTAAAAGAATATAATGAGGACAACAAATACACTAATAGTTATGTAGAAATTACTTGGACTCAAATGGATGCTATGGAACACGATGAAGGTATGGAAAAAGTAAATTATTATCGTAGTAAAGGCTATGCAGTTGATACTGACACAAGCATTGAAACATTAAGAGTAATGACATTGATGTATTGTCCTGAATAATTGTACTACCTCTATATCAGTTAAGTGCAGAAAGCCCCTCAAACGAGGGGTTTTTTGTAGTCCTCAAAAAAAAATCTTTCTCAACAATATCAACACTTACAAGCATTTATAAGACTTTACTAAGGGTTTCTTGTAGTCTTTTTCCCTATATAGTAGAAGGGTAACACCTTCCCTTTCGTTTTAATAACGAACATAACCTTCAAATAGTGGGGTGATTAGTTTGGCTGCAGTCAAAACAAAAAAGAAAGTCCCTGAAAAACAGGGGAATAACAGGGAAATTGGTTATAAGAAACCACCAGTTGGAAAGCAATTTAAAAAAGGTGCTTCAGGTAACCCTAAAGGCAGACCACCTAAAGAGTTTGCATTAAATGATCATATAAGAGAAATTGCTAATCAACCTATGGGTAAAACCAAAAAGACTATGTTAGAAAGTGTAGTGAACACAGTATATCAAGAAGCATTAAGTGGGAATATGACTGCTGTAAACTTCTTGGCAGATAGAATCTTGGGTAAACCAAGTCAAAGTATTGGGATCAAGGATATTTCAGAAGAACCTATAAAAGTATTTGATATAGATGGATTGGACGATTGATGCCACAAGGAAAGAAATCCTTAATGACAAGACACGATACAAAATCTTATCATGTGGGAGAAGGTGGGGAAAGTCTTACTTCTCAATTTTATTTTTATTGTCAAAACCTTTTAAAGCAAATGAAAGAAGGTGGATTGTCTTTCCTACATATAGACAAGCAAAGATGGTATCTTGGAGTATCCTCAAAAACATTTTTGCAAAGAAAGAAGTTAGTATTAATGAAACTGAACTATCTATTACTCTTAGTAATGGGGCAAAGATTGAACTCAAAGGGGCAGACAAACCTGATTCACTTCGTGGGGTGTCAACAACGATGGTAGTTATGGACGAATATGCTTTTATGAAAGAGAATGTTTGGGGAGAGATTATACAACCAACCTTAGCAGAAACACAAGGAAACGCACTATTTGTAGGAACTCCTACTGGGGTGCAGAATCACTTTTACGATCTATTTGTCAAAGGACAAAGCAAAGGTAGTGATTACAAGTCTTGGTCTTTTACTACATTAGAAGGTGGATTTATTTCTGAATCAGAAGTAGAAAATGCCAAAAAGAATTTAGATAAGAGAACTTTTGAGCAAGAATATCTTGCAAGTTTTCTTACTGCTGCAAATAGAGCAGCATACAACTTTAGTAGAGATATACATTGTAAAGTCATGGACAAATCTCCAAGAATGTTTTGGGGTATTGACTTTGGAGTAGCATCATATATGACTGCAATACTTATGTGTGAAAATACTGCTGGTGAAGTTTATGTGTTTGATGAGATTGGTTTACAAAACTCTAATACATTTGAACTGGCAAAGTTAATGAAAAAGATTGCACCAAATACTCCATGCTTTCCCGATCCAGCAGGTAAAGCAAGAACAAGTAATAGTACAAAGTCAGACCATATGATATTACAAGAAGCAGGGTTCACAGTCATTAGCAAGAAAGCAAACCCAACACAGAAAGATAGACTCAATGCTTTGAATAAAATGTTAGAAGATGCTACTGGAAAGCATAGATTATTTATCAATCCTAAGTGTAAGAACACCATAAGGGATTTAGAGTTATGTACATTGGAGAATGGACAAATATTAAAAACAGAAACCTTATCACACTTTTTAGATGCGTTGTGTTATCCAATAGACTACCGATATGGATTCAAAGGTAAAGGTATGTCAATAGAATGGTAGAGTTTGGATTGGGGTTTTGTATTGGGGTTATAGTTAGCATGATTAGTGCTATGGTATGGGGATACCGATTAAGTGTAAAAGAAGATGAACAAAACAAAGAACTCATCAAAGAGTTTACAGACAGATACATTGACAATATGCAGTCTGATGAGATAAAATTTTATAAAAGGTATAAATCATGATAATTTATAATTTAACTGAAAGAATGTTGCATAGACTTCTTATGGAAACAATAGAAGAAGGATATGACAAAGAGATGGAGGAAAGAGAACGACTTCTTGATTACTTTGAGGGAATCAACTTAGAACACGATATTAAAAGATACTTTGATAGTGAATCGCTTTCACAAATCCCACCTATGTACATCAATCTTGTACGAAACATTATCAGTCGTAGAGCATTGGTATATCAACAAGCACCAATACGATACAACGATACTTACAATGAAGTCATTGGTGAATTTGACTCCTTTATGAAACAATTTGAGCAACTTACTTTTTTATTAGGTACTGAAGCATTATACACGCATTGGGACGATAATCAAAAGAAACTAAAATATAGACCAATCCATTTCTTTACACCTTTCTTTAGACCAAATGAAGATGAACCTTTTGCTATTATGTATCAAGCAGAATCACAACTTCAAGCAAGAACTGATGATGCACAATATATGTTTTGGAGTAAAGATACAGAAGATATGGAAGGCAAACACTTTATGATTTCATCTAAGGGTAAGATTACTTCTATTGTACCTGATGATAGAAACCCTTATGGTGATATACTTCCATTTAACATAGCACATAGACACCCATTTACAAGAGATTTCTTTAGAGAAGGTGCAAGTGATCTTGTTGATGGTATGAGAAGTATTAACATCATGCTTACCGAACTTGCCCTCCATGGAAGATTCCAATTAGGACAACCAGTTTTCACAGGATTAGATACAGACCAACGAATTGACATGGGACAAGACAAAGCATTAGTATTACCTGAAGGTGCAGACTTTCAGTATAGAACACCAAATGCAAATGTACAAGCCATGATTGAATCAACAAGATATATGGTAGATAGTATTGCACAATCCAACAATGTCAGAATCAACTGGACACAGAATCAAGGAGAAAGTGGACTATCAAAGAAAATGGCACAATTAGATTTAATGGACGCATTACGAAGTGATGTAGAACAAATATACAGACCATTTGAAAGAGAACAATTTAGAATTGCATCAAGAATATTAGAAGTATCAGCAAACATTAATCTTGGCGACCAGTTTAGTATAGACTTTGCTGAAAGAGAAGTACCAATGAGTCAAGATGAGGAAATAGCATATTACACTTGGGCATTTGCTAATGACTTAGAAACAAGACAATCTTATCTAAGAAAGAAGAATCCTGATTTCAAAGAGGAAGAAATACAAAGTATAGTGGAACAGATAGATGCTGAACAACCTCAACAAGCAGACGAAACACAATCTATCATAGACAGAATAGGTGAACAAGTTGGCTAAGTTAGATTTCTACAATAAAGAAATAGAGAATATTCAAAAACAGTTATTGGATAAATTGGATAAACTTGTAGTGGGCTTAGGTACAATATCTGATACTGAACTAATGCAGATTGCAAAGCAGATAGATTTTTTTGCAGAAATGGAAACATTAGGGTTTGGTAAACTTATGAATAGAGTTGGTAAAACCTTTGATGATGAAATAGCAAGAGTATTTGCAGAACTATCAAGGAGAGAGTTAGGACAAGTATCAGTTGCAAGTATAGAAGCATTGAAGGAACTAAAGAACTTTGAAATGACTTATTTGACAAATGGAGTAAGGCAATATTCAGATCAACTTAAGACTGCTATGCTAAGAGGTATTATAACTGGAGAGAGTAATATTCAGATAATGAATAACATCAACAACACTTTTGGTGTAGGAACTTTTATCAGTTCAAGTGAAACTTCTTTTTTGATTAATGATGCTTTTTCAAGATTTAGTAATGCTTCAAGAGCAAAGGCATTTGAGGAGTTTCCTGAAATTAAATTTAAATACATTGGAACAAATGATGACAAAACAAGAGAAGTATGTAAAAGGGCATTAAAACTTCCACCACTTACAAGAAAAGAGATAGATGCTTTAGGGTATGTAAGTTTTACAGATAGAGGTGGATATAATTGCAGACATGATTGGGTGAGAGCAAAGTGAAAGCATCTGACATACCTAAAGTAACAAACAGTTTTATGAAAACTTTAGCACAACTTGCTATAGATGAAATTCAGCATGATGCAAGTAAAGGTAAGTTTCAAAATGGTGCAAGAAATAAAAGATATAAAAGTGATACTTACAAAAGATATAAAAGAAATAGTATGACTGGTTTTAGAACTGGTAAAAAATTAAAAGCATTTAGAAACCAATCAACTGACACAGAAACTTCTTTTGTCAATATGAAATTGACTGGAAAAACATTAAGGGGTATGAGAGCAAGTTCAAGTAGAGGGACTGCAATCATCACCTACGATAGGGGTGAAATAGTTTTAGGCAATCGTAGTAGAGGATATGACATCTACGATTTGTCCAATGAAAACAAGGAAGTTATTTTAAAAGATTTAGAAGATCTTTATTCCAAAAGAATAAAGAAATATGTATCTAAAGACATAATAATAAAATAAGGAGGGCAGGATGTCCGAAGAAAATGTAAAAGTAGAAGAACAAGCAGTAGCAGAAACTCCTACACAGGAAAATACTGATTCAAAATCAGATGTAGGTAATTTAATTGCAGA
>MDSW01079091.1_pt1 | contig 24232 bp, 25 predicted proteins | sample 811171 | NCBI WGS metagenome assembly MDSW01 (sample SAMN05326641, study PRJNA326480) | marine metagenome | isolation source: seawater | place: Atlantic Ocean: North West | collected 2012 | reverse complement strand
TCCTGTGGGGAATAACGGGACAAGGTATTCACCATGGACTGGACATGCTCCGGCCGAGAGATCAACCCTCCTGCACAGTCCTGCATGCGATGAGCCGCCTCGTGGGCCAGGGTGTTCCAAACCTGTGCTGGTGTCCGGTGTGCCCGGCAGACAATCAACACATCGCGCCTTGAGTCGTAGGCCCCCTGGAGTCCGCGTTTGCAATCCCCTTGGGTCACGCGAACTCCGTTGCGTTCGAGTCGTAGACGAAGTGCATCGACGTCTGACCAACGGCTGGCCCTGGCCTCAGTTGGCAACAATCCGATCGCGGCGCAACTGGCAGCTGCAGTTGCTGCCAACACCCATGCTCTTAGCCCTCTCATCAACGCCCTGCACTGGATATCAGCAGTGTTGGCGACTCAAGCGTTCAAAGGATCACTGAAATATTGGCCAAATGCGACCAAGCGTGACTGGTCTATCCGCAGAGGATCAGGAAATCGGCTGCATCAAGCCACCACCACCGCCACCACCGTTCGAATCATCGTCGTCACTGGGGCCGGCTTGGAAGAGGGCAAAGAGTCCCAGAGCACCGAGGCAGAACATTCCGCTGATCAGACCAATCGGTCCGGAAGTTGTGCCCAGCTCGATGAACTCGCCCATCTACCAACAGCCGTTTGGATCAATGTAACGAAGAATTGCGCTCCTGTGGAGATTTTCTCAGAAATCTGACTACGCCGTCACACCCTCAAAACCTGCTCGTTCTGGCGTTGCTGTTCGGCCTCCGCTTCGCTGGCCGTTCGTCCATTGACGTCAGGGATCTGAGCGGCCATCTGCTTGAGCCACTCCATCAGTTGCTCCAACTGCTTCTCCATCGGCAACACCCCCAGCCCGCGAGCCATCACCTTGTGTTGGATCCCACTGCCTCCCTGGTACACAAGTCGGCCATGGAGATGTTGCGGAAGGCCTTGCCGCAACATGCGAAATGCCGGCTCTTCCATCGGAGTTTCCAGGGCGATGTTGGGTTTCTCCGGACGAATCCTGGAAAAACCACAGCGTTTGGCCAGCAGCTTGAGTTCCATGAGCTGAAGCAGCGACTGAACGGCTCCCGGGAGGGCGCCATAGCGATCCGCCCATCCAGCCGCCAACTCCACGAGGGCTTCCGAACTGCTGCAGTCGGCCGCCGCTCGGTAAGCGGCGATCTTTTCGTCGGGATCGGTGATCCAGTCCGCCGGCACGAAGGCGGTCACCTGAAGGTCCACCTGGGTGTCTTCCACGTTGGGAATGTCCTGCCCCTGGATCTCCGCTAGCGATTCCTGGAGCATTTCCATGTAGAGGTCGAATCCGATCGTCTCCATCTGGCCGCTCTGTTCCACCCCGAGCAGATTGCCGACCCCACGGATTTCCATATCCCGCATCGCCAGTTGGTATCCGCTGCCCAACTGGGCAAATTCCTGGATGGCACGCAACCGCTGACGCGCGTTGTCGCTCAACGACGCATTGCCTGGATAGAACAACCAGGCATGGGCCTGGATGCCGCTGCGACCCACACGCCCACGCAGCTGGTACAGCTGGGCCAGACCAAACCGATGCGCATCTTCAATCAGGATCGTGTTCACCCGGGGGATATCCAAACCGCTCTCCACGATCGTGGTGCACAGCATCACGTCGGCTTCGCCGGCGTTGAAGGCGACCATGGCGCTCTCAAGCTCGCCCTCAGCCATCTGGCCATGGGCCACCAAGAGCTTCAGGCCAGGAAGCATCGCCCGCAGCCCTGCGGCCACGTCCTCAATTCCTTCCACCCGCGGCACCACATAGAACACCTGGCCGCCTCGATCGAGTTCCTGGCGGATTGCACTGCGGACGGCCTCTGGATCCAAGGCTGCCAGATGGGTTTTGATCGGACGTCGAAGCGGGGGAGGTGTCGTGATCAGGCTCATCTCTCGCACGCCCGAGAGGCTCATGTACAGCGTTCTTGGAATCGGTGTGGCTGACAGCGTTAAAACGTCGACGTCCTTGCGCAGGACTTTGATTTTCTCCTTCTGATTCACGCCGAAACGCTGCTCCTCATCCACCACAAGCAGGCCGAGTTTGTTGAAGGCAGCCCCTTTGCTCAGCAGTTGGTGCGTTCCAACAACGGCATCAACGGTGCCGGCCTTCAGCCCCTCAAGAATTCCTTTGCGCTCCGAGGTTGTGCGGAAGCGATTCAACAAGGCCACCTTGATGGGATAGGGCGCAAACCGTTCGCTCAAGGTGCGCCAGTGCTGCTGGGCCAACACGGTGGTGGGCGCCAACATGGCAACCTGCTTGCCTGCTGTGATCGCTTTGAAAATGGCCCGGATCGCAACCTCCGTTTTGCCGAAGCCCACGTCACCACACACGAGCCGGTCCATCGGTTCAGGCTTCTCCATGTCGCGTTTCACATCAGCGGTGGCTTTGAGCTGATCGGGCGTCGGTTCAAAGGGGAACGACTCCTCCAGTTCGACCTGCCATGGTCCATCGACGGGGAAGGCGTAGCCGTTGGCTTGGTGACGCTCTGCGTAGAGCTTCACCAGGTCCATCGCGACCTTGCGAACCGCTTTCTTGGCGCGTTCCTTGGCTTTGCTCCAGGCGGTCCCGCCCATGCGACTGAGTTGGGGAGGTGTTTCGCTGGTGGCGCGATAGCGGCCCAGACTCCCCAGTTGGTCTGCGGCGACTCGCAGCGTGCCATCCGCGTACTGCACCACGAGGTAGTCGCGGATGTCACCGGAGATGGCGAGCTTCTCCATGGTTTTGAAGCGGCCGATTCCATGGTTTCGATGCACGACGAAATCGCCGGGACGCATCTTGTTGGGATCAACCGTCCGGCTCGCTGCCTTACGTCGACGTCGGACGTATCCGCTCGAGCTCAGGGTCTGCTGACCAAAGAATTCCCGATCGGTGACCAGGGCGACGCGCCAGGCCGGTAGTTGCACCCCCTCCAGCTCGGCACTGCCCCGTGTTTTGAGAGCAACGGGTGTGTTCTGTTGGATCAGCCGTTCGATCGCCGGTGCATCGGCGCTGTTGGGCACAAAGCGACTGATGCAGTCGTGTTCTTCAAGCAGGGCGACGGCCCTGCTCGGTTGTGCCGAGACCAACCAAACCGCCGTTTTCTCCTTTTGATACCCCTTGATCAGTTCGCCGAGCTTTCCGAATTGGTTCGGATAAGCCGGCACCGGTCGACTGGCGAGATCAAAGCCATTGGGATGGTTGTCCTCTTCCAGCAGTTCCGCCAGATCAAAACCGTTGAACGCTTCCGCTGTTCGATAGGCCTCTGGGATGTCTCGATGCAACACGCCAGGCCAGAGACGGTCTCGCTCGTCCTCCTTGAATCCGAGCTCTGCCGCCATCTCCAGGTGATGCTCCCTGGCGTGATCCAGCCATTGCTGGCCATGGGCAAGGCCGTGGCGACGTTCATCGATCACCACACAGCTTGTTGCAGGCAGATAGTCGAGCAGTGAGGCGGGCTGATCCCAGGCCAATCCCATCAGCCTTCGCATGCCTTCTGGAGTGCCTCCCTCCAGCAGTTCTTCCGTTGCTTGCTCCCCCAGCAGTTGTTCGAGTCCTTCGGGCATCAGCTCCCGAAGTCGATCGGCGATCAACGGACTGAAGCCGGTTGGCGTTAACCGCAATTGCTCGACGGCATCCAGGGATCGCTGACTGGCAGGGTCGAATTCACGCAGCTTGTCGAGTTCCTCCCCGAAGAACTCCAGCCGCACAGGCAGCTCGCTGCTCACCGGGAAAATGTCGACGATGTCTCCTCGGCGGCTCCAGGTGCCCTCTTGATCAATGGAGGAGACCCGCTCGTAACCGAGATGGGTCAGTTGTTCGCCCAATTGCTCGAGGTCGAGTTCGTCTCCCCGTTTGACGGTGCGGCATTGATCCGCCAGGGCTTGTGGGGGCGGTAAGTGGGGCTGAAGACAGCGTTCGGTGGCCACGATCGCCCGATTGCTTCCCTCTGGATCCCCAAGCAGGTCACTGAGGGTTTGAAGTTGTCCCCAGATGATTTCGCTGGTGGGGTCAAACGGCTCGTAGGGAGATCCCTCACTGGTTGGATACAGCCCGGCGTGATCCCAACCCATCAGGTCGAGCAGAGCCGTCCATCGGCCTGCCTCTTCCAGGGTTGGCACCACCACCAGCAGGGGGCGTCCATCCCGTTTGGCCAGCGCACTGGCGATCAGGGCCCTGCTGCAACGCCCGGCTCCGCGCATCAGCAAGCGATCCGCCCGTCTTGAACGTTCAAGCAGTTCGCCACTGAGAGCGCAGTCCTGCAGTTGTCTGACCAAGGATCTCAGCGGCATCTATGCAGTCGCTCCAAGCCTTGATCCTTGCAGCGCAGAGCCGGTGGTGTGGAACCACCTGGAGCAATCCACTCGAACGCAGTCCTGAATAGGTTGAGCTGGCTCACCATCCCCAGCACGGAGGACAAGGACGTGACCATTGCCCGGCTTGGGACCGCCTTGCTTGTGTTGCTGCTGTCGCTCGGATGCGTCGGCCCGGCCTGGGCGGCTGAGTTGAAGCTGTCGCAGGTGAGCCTGGATCCATGTGGACTGGATGATCCAGGGAGCCAACCCGATTTCGCGCGCCCCATGGGGGCCAGTTGCTTCGTTCTCAGTGGCATGGTCGACAACCCTGCCCGGCGTCCTGTCGTGGACACCGATGTGTTCGCCCGCATTCTTGATGCCAGTGGCGAACCGGTGCTGCAGAACCGCACGCGCGTGGGCTCGATCGGGGACGTTGAGCCTGGACCCCATCCCTTTGCCCTGCGCCTCGCTGTGCCGGCCGGCACGCCAGGCCCTTTCGATGTGCGCAACGCCAGGGCCAGGGGATTTACGGCTCCGGTTCGAAGTCGAGCCGGTGATGACGATGAACTGCTTCCTCTTGAGCAGTCCGTTCAGGACGTCCGTGTTGGCAGTGAACCGTGACCTGAATTGGCTCTGAGTTCAGTACGGCAAAGAGCTTTTGAAAAAGTCTGCGCTGGCTCCCCAGAGCAACTGTTGGAAGAGGTTCAGGGCGATAAAGGCCAGGATGGCGGAAATATCGATACCACCCAGCGGAGGGATCAAGCCTCTGAAAGCATTGAGATAGGGATCAGTGATTGAACTCACGGTTGAGAGCACCGGATTGCTCCAGTCCAGATTCGGGAACCAGCTGAGCAGCACCCGCACAAACAGCACCAAGGAATAGATCTGCAGGGTCTGGGCTAACACCTGCAACAGCTGCGAGAGGAGCTCCATGGAGACGGTGGTATCTGATCACCTGACTTTATGCAGCTTCCGGGATGGTGGCGGAGTTGATGTTGGAGGTGGTCAGGTCTGGAAGCACCGAGAAGGTTCGATGAAACTTTTCCGAGAGTGTCAGCCAATAGGAGCGCCCTTCGCTCTGGCGGCGACGTTCAATGAAATCCTGCGCCAGCAGTTCCTTGATGTGGTCGTAAGCGCCTGAACCGCGCAGATCCACCAGGTCGGACTGAAGAATCCTTTTCTTCAGAGCAATGGTGGCCAACGTCCGCAGGGTGGCCGTGGACAGGTTCACCGGCAGCAGATTTTGCACGAGGTCTCCCAGCCCGGCTCTCAGCTGCAGGCAGTAACGGCCCTTGTGCTCAACGATTTCGAGGGCCGTGTCCCGTTGGGCGTAACCGGTGGTGAGCACAAGCAGAGCCTGTTCCACGTCGCTTCGCTCCGATTGAGCGAGCTCACTCAACTCACCGACGCTGATCGGACGTCCCTTCAGATAAAGGATGGCTTCCAATCGAGCAGCCAGGGATGGGGCACCAGGCATCACAACCCTCGTGATGCATCAAGGTACCGCCTGAATCCCTACAAGAACAGGTGGTACGCGGGATTTCCGGTTTCGTCCCAACTCGGGTATCCGAGTTTGTCCAGGAAGTTGCTCCATTCAGCCCGTCCTGCTTCCGGAACCAGAACCCCCACCACGATGCGCCCCGTGTCGGAGCCGTGATTGCGGTAGTGAAAAATGCTGATGCTCCAGTCGGGGTGCAGAGCGCTGACGAAGGTCATCAGCGCCCCTGGCCGTTCTGGGAACTCGAAGCGATACAGCAATTCGCGGCAATCGGCTGAACTGGCCTGTCGAGCTGATGCCGGCAGACGACCGCCCACCATGTGGCGCAGATGCACCACGGCGAATTCGTTGTCGCTCAGGTCTTCGCAGGGGAAGCCCCGACGGGTGAGGGTCTGCACCAGGTCCAGCCTGTCCTGTTCACCACGGATCTGGACGCCGATGAAGATCTGCGCCCTTGGCCCCTCCGTCATCCGATAGCTGAATTCGGTGAGGCTGCGGTCCCGCAGCTCTTCGCATAAATCCCTGAGACTTCCTGCCCGTTCGGGAATCTCAACGGCAAGCATCGCTTCTCTCTCCTCGCCGAGTTCAGCCCGTTCGGAGATGAATCGCAAACGATCGAAATTCATGTTGGCGCCGCAAGCCACGGCCACCAGGTGTTGATTCACGAGACCGCGCTCGACGACATCTCGCTTCATCCCCGCCACCGCAAGGGCACCTGCGGGTTCAAGAATCGAGCGGGTGTCCTCAAAGACGTCTTTGATGGCAGCGCAGATGGCGTCGGTGTCGACGGTGATCATGCGGTCCACAAACCGTTGGGCCAGCACGAAGGTTTCCGCGCCTACCCGCCTGACGGCGACCCCATCCGCGAACAGTCCCACCTGGCTGAGCTCAATCCGTTCACCGGCTTCCAAGGAACGCGTCATGGCAGCGGCGTCCTCGGGTTCCACGCCGATCAGCTCCACATCAGGCCAGAGACTTTTCACATAAGCCGCCACGCCACCGATCAGACCACCTCCGCCGACGGCCAGGTAGATCGCCTTAGGAGGTTGATCGCACTGGCGCATGATTTCCAGGCCAATGGTTCCCTGGCCTGCGATCACCTCGGGATCATCAAAGGGGTGAATGAACGTGAGCCCTTCCTCCCGGCAACGCCGCTCGGCTTCAGCGGACGACTCGTCGTAGGTCTCTCCGTGCAGCACCACCTCACCACCGAGGGCACGAACGGCCCGAACCTTCACCTCCGGCGTGGTGGCCGGCATCACAATCACGGCACGGCAACCGAGCCGCTGGGCACTCAGGGCAACGCCTTGGGCGTGATTGCCGGCGCTTGAGGCGATCACACCACGCTCCAGTTCCTCCGCCGTGAGCTTGCTCATGCGGTTGTACGCCCCGCGGAGCTTGAAGGAGAACACCGGCTGCAGATCTTCCCGCTTCAACCAGATGCTGTTGGACAGCCTCCGGCTCAGGTTGGGGGCGAAGTCGAGTGGCGTCTCCCGGGCCACGTCGTAGACACGGGCTCGCAGGACTCTCTGCAGGTAATCGGTCATCCCTCCATTCTCTTCATGGCCAGGTGTCATCTGGTGCCGGGATGGACCCCGTAGATTGCATGGATTGGAGCGGGTTGTGCATGCATCTCGGAGATCTGACCCATCCGAATCAGCTGCATGGTCTCAGCATCGCTGAACTCGAGGACGTCGCCCGTCAGATCCGAGAGCGCCATCTGGAGGTGGTCTCCACCAGTGGTGGCCATCTCGGCCCTGGTCTCGGGGTGGTGGAACTCACCCTGGCGCTGTATCAGACCCTTGATCTGGACAAGGATCGGGTGGTTTGGGATGTCGGCCACCAGGCTTACCCCCACAAATTGATCACAGGCCGTTTCGGGGCCTTCAACACCCTGCGTCAGAAGGATGGTGTTGCCGGATATCTCAAGCGCAGTGAAAGCCGCTTTGATCATTTCGGAGCGGGCCATGCCAGCACCTCGATCTCGGCGGCGCTCGGGATGGCGATGGCCAGGGACCAACGCGGAGAGGATTTCCGTTGCGTTGCGGTGATCGGTGATGGAGCACTCACCGGTGGCATGGCGTTGGAGGCGATCAACCATGCCGGCCACCTGCCGCATACCCCGTTGGTGGTGGTGTTGAACGACAACGACATGTCGATCTCTCCACCCGTCGGAGCGCTTTCAACCCATCTCAATCGGATGCGGCTCAGCCCTCCGATGCAGTTCTTGTCCGGCAGCGTTGAAGAAAGTGTGCGTCACCTCCCCTTCATGGGAGGGGAACTTCCGGCGGAGCTGAACCGACTGAAAGGCAGCATGCGCCGGCTGGCCGTTCCCAAGGTTGGTGCCGTTTTCGAGGAGCTCGGCTTCACCTACATGGGCCCGATCGATGGCCACGACATTGCCGAGATGAAACGCACCTTTGAAGCGGCTCATCGCGATGGCGGACCTGTGCTGGTGCACGTGGTCACCACCAAAGGCAAGGGATATCCCTATGCCGAAGCGGATCAGGTGGGTTACCACGCCCAGTCGGCCTTCGATTTGAACACCGGCAAGGCCATTCCTTCCAAGACCCCCAAACCGCCCAGTTACAGCAAGGTGTTTGGTCAGACTTTGGTGAAGCTCTGTGAGCAGAACAACAAGGTTGTCGGCATCACGGCGGCCATGGCCACCGGCACCGGCCTCGATCTGCTCCAGAAGGCCATCCCGGATCAGTACGTGGATGTCGGCATCGCCGAACAACATGCCGTGACCTTGGCCGCAGGCATGGCCTGTGAAGGTCTGCGCCCTGTTGTGGCGATCTACAGCACCTTTTTGCAGCGGGCCTTCGACCAGCTGATTCATGACGTTGGCATTCAAAAGCTGCCCGTGACCTTTGTGTTGGACCGGGCCGGCATCGTTGGGGCGGATGGTCCCACCCACCAGGGTCAGTACGACATCAGCTACATGCGTGCCATCCCCAATTTCACGGTGATGGCGCCCAAGGATGAGGCCGAATTGCAGCGGATGCTGGTGACCTGCCTCAACCATGACGGGCCTGCAGCGCTCCGGATTCCCCGTGGATCCGGCATTGGCGTGCCCCTGATGGAAGAGGGCTGGGAATCGTTGCCGATCGGTCGCGGCGAGCTGCTGCGTGAAGGGGATGATCTGCTGCTGGTCGCCTACGGCGCCATGGTGCAGCCGGCCCTTGCAACAGCCACGCTTCTGGAGGAGGCCGGACTCTCGGCCAGCGTGATCAATGCCCGCTTCCTGCGTCCTCTGGATCAGGCCCTGATCCATCCCCTGGCGCGACGGATCGGCCGGGTCGTCACCATGGAAGAGGGAGCGTTGCCTGGTGGCTTTGGTTCAGCTGTTCTGGAATCCCTGTCCGATGAAGCCATCTCCGTTGAGATGCTCCGCATCGGTATCCCTGATCAGCTCGTGGACCATGCCACGCCACAGCAGAGCAAGGACGGTCTGGGGCTCACACCGCCCCAAATGACGGACCGCATCCTTGAGCACTTTGATCTAAAGGCCCCTGTGGAGTTGGCTCAGAAACAGGTCGGACTGGTCTGATCCCTCTGGAACGGGGAACGGGTGTTGACCCGTCCTCCGTTCTGGGATGTGTCTTACGACGGGGAGTCTCAGAGAATTCCGCGTGCAGCCAGGCCCTGGATGGCACCGATGCCGATGATGTGACCAAGGCTGGTGGTGCCGAGAAGAGCGGCGTGACCCATGCCACCGAAGAAAGCAGGGTTCGGCAACTGAGCTCCCTCATTGGGATGCTTGATCGTGGCCTTGCCGATGCCGATGGCGATCACGTTGCACACGATCATCACCAGGGCGACTTTGGGAGACCAGGAGAGCGTTGCGGGAGCAATGGCAAAAAGAGGGGTCAGCATGCAAGCCATGGAGCGACGCTCCATCATCCGAGGTCAGCGATGCTGTGCCCTGCTCTCTTAAGAGTTGTTCACCTCTCCGGGATCGCGCCGCAGCAGGCCCCACACCAGAACGGCATTGCCGAGGGTTAAAAACGCTTCCGCTCCACCATGCAGGCGATCAATCTCCACCAGTTCCGCATCGCAGCAACGCAATGCGATCACAGCGGCAGCAATGGTGACGGCGACGAACAGAAGCGTGAGTCGGAAGCCCCACAGAGCTGCCTTCGGCAGGCTTTTGCACTGACCCGCCCAATGCAGGAACAGCAGGTAGGGAAACAGGGATAACGCGAACAGCGGCGCTGGATCGATGGCGGCCAAACCATGCTCCATCTCAGCTGGCCTCCTGACGTTTCAGCTGAAAGGCCGCTGCGGCCAGGGTGGCGTTGCCGAGCAGGGTGAAGCCGGCTTGCAGCACGACCAGTCCTCGCAGCTCCTCGCTGTTATCGAACAGATGCCAGGTGCAGGCAGCCATGGCGCTGACGAGGGCAGGCAGCATGGCCAGTGCCATTCCCCGCAGGCCACGACGTTCCAGCAACACGATGGCCAGACACCACTCGATCACTGAGGCGATGTGAATCCACCAGGTACCGAGGGACAGGGCGTGCATGCAGGCATCTGCCGAGGGGGGCAGCCTAGGAACGCAGCACAGAAGATAATGACGTTAGTGCTGCTTGAGCGGTGGACATCGGCACGATCAAGGCTCCTGACGTGCTGCTCTGCGGCTACTACGGGGAGGACAACCTCGGTGATGACGCCTTGCTGCAGGTGCTGCTGCAGGAGTTGCCGGAACACGTCAGACCCCTGATCACGGCGCGCCACGCTTCGGCTGTCCGGCGGTTTGCTCCCGATGCGTCGGTCGTCAATCGCCGTTCACTGCGCTCGGTTCTGGCACGCATCGGAGATGTGCGCGCCCTTGTGCTGGGTGGTGGCAGCTTGCTGCAGGACAGCACGAGTGTGCGCAGCCTCGTTTACTACGTGCTGCTGATCGTGATGGCGCGTTGCCGAGGACGCTCCGTGATCCTTTGGGGACAGGGGCTTGGACCGCTCAAGCGACCGATCAGCCGCTGGATGGTTCGCCTGGTTCTGCCCCTGTGCAGCGGAGCGTCGTGGCGGGATCAGCGTTCCTTCGACACAGCCCGTCGCTGGGCTCCATCTCTGCCGATGCAGATGGCGCCAGACCCTGTTTGGCAACTGCCCTGCCGAGGTTGGATTGGAGGCCGGGCACTGGTGCTCAGTTGGCGACCCACAACCCTGCTGACTGACGACGGTTGGCGCGTGCTGTTGCAATCCCTGGCTGTGTTGGCCAGGGAGCTGGACGCCCCGGTGCGCTGGCTCGCCTTCCATCAGCATCAGGACGCGGCGCTGCTGGCTGATTTGGTGCAGCGTGATCTTGTGCCCGCTGATCTGTCGGCGCGCAGCAGCATCGTGGTTCCCGATCGGGTGGAGGCCGTGGTGGACACCGTTCAGGACGCTCGACTTGTCCTGCCGATGCGCCTTCACGCACTCATCCTGGCCAGGTTGGTGTGCTGCCCCATGGCAGCGCTGAGTTACGACCCGAAGGTGTCAGCTGCGGCCGAGATGGCAGGGGTGCCGTGCACCTCTCTGCACGATCTCCCCGATCAGGACGGCTTGTTGATGCAGTGGCGGCAGGCTGTGGATCAGCCCGCTGATCCAAAGGTCGTTGAAGCCATTCGAGCCAGGGCATCAGCCCATGCTGAGTTGCTAAGGCGGATGCTCTGAGTTGCTGGCTGGCTTGGCTCAGCGGTGATCTTTTGTTTTGTGCTGGTCAAAACTTCGATCGATGGCTTGGCCAATGGTCAGGCCGACGGGAAGGTCACCTCCGAAGGAGGTTCCAAGGATGTGGCGATACATCTTTGAATCCACAAGCCGGTACGTGGAATCAGGCAGAGGGATGTAATTGCTTTGTTTGACTAATCTTGAAAGATTTCGTAAGTAGTAGGAGATGAATGTTCTGAAGGCTTTGTTGCTGCGTAGTTGTTTGTCGTTGACGTATAAAAACAACGGACGGGACAATGGTTGATATTTTTCATTCTGAACAGTCTTCACCGAAGGCAAGGTTGGCGCGCCTTTGGGATTGATGATTTTGACGGCTTTCAATCGGGACGTATTATTTTTGTAATAGGAATAGCCAAAGTAAGCTAATGCTTGCTTGTTAGTGGCCACGCATTTCACCAGGTCGTTATCGTCTTCACTGGCAAAGTAATCTGCTCGCGAGTTTTTCTTTGATCCATTGATTGTCTTGTTGAAGACATCGAACGTTCCAGATTGTTTGCCAGGGCCGCAGAGCTTGATCGCACTGGTTGGATAGTCCAGATTGACTTGGTTCCATGTCTTCACCTTGCCCTGGGCCTTTTTGTTCCACAGCCTCGACAACTCGCTGACTGTCATTGAATTGGCCCAGTTGTTGGCTGGATTCACCACCACAGTGATGGCATCAAATGCAATCGGCAATTCGATGAAATGAATACCATTGTTTGAACAACGCTTCAGCTCTTTGCTGGAAATCGGTCTGGACGCGTTCGCAAGCGGAATGTTGCCGTTGCAGAACTGACGCAAGCCGGCGCTGGATCCGGTTTCACTGAGGGCAAATTGGATCTTTTTGCCGGCTGATGTGGACTGAAAACCTTTGATTGCGGCCTGCGTGATCGGATAAACCGTGCTGGAGCCACTGATCTTGATCGGGCTGGAGGCGAAGCTGATGCTGGCAGTCAGTCCAATCACAGTGCTGAGGCAGGCTGTGACGGCGAGTGCTGGGCGAAGCACAGGGCTGGATCCCATCAGTCCGGGAGGGAGTGCTCCAATCATGAGCAGCAGCGGATCGGCCTGGGTTAAGGGGCGGTAATCGCACCGCGGACGTCAGATTTTGTTTACAGATCCCTGTTGTGTGGCTTCACGTCATTCCCTGACGGTCACGTTGATTGACACCAAGATGATTGACACGTCGACGATTGAAGACCATTCCAATCCTTATCGACGCTTCTATTGATCAGGTGGATTGTGTTAATCAACGGTGATGACCGTTTTGTTCATTGGCGCGTTGCTTGGTTGCCGATCCCATCGACGACCCGTGATCACGTTGTCGCCCAGGCACTGAAACCACATCCCCGTCAGGATCAGCGTGCTTTGAAGCACCAGACAGATCAGCACGTCACCGCGGTTTCTCCACAACAGCGACGCCATGGCACTCGTGCATGTCGGCTTATTTCAGCGAGTTCGAGACCACTTGGATGTGATGCGCTACACCAGCTTGATCAAGCTGGTGTTCAGCTTGAGGTTTTGGCGGCTCGCGTCACTCTCGACGACCGTCGGATGCGTTGAAACGGTGTTCACGCTGTGACGGCCAGCTCACACGAACACTGTCTCCAAGGGTCACGCCTCCATCGCAGATCATGCGCAGGCTGCCGTGCGGACTGTCCAGCAACAGTTGCTGGCTGGCTCCATGCCATTCACGGTTGAGCACGCGGCAGTCCATGCCAGCGTCATCAAGGATCAGGTGTTCCGGCCGCACGCCGATGATGCTGTGGTCATCCGTGCTGATCAGGTTCATGGGTGGTCGCCCGATGAACTGAGCGACATAGGTCGTTGATGGAGCGTCGTAGAGCTCCTGAGGGGTGCCGATTTGTTCGATCCGTCCGTGGCGCATCACGGCGATTCGGTCTGCCAGGGCCATGGCTTCCTGCTGATCATGGGTGACGTAAATCACCGGTTGAGGCCCGTCCAGGATCAACCGTTTCAGCTCAGGCCTGAGTTCATCGCGCAGTTGGGCATCGAGGTTGCTCATCGGTTCATCCAGCAGAAACACCTGCGGATCTCTGAGCAGGGCCCTGGCCAAGGCCACCCGTTGCCGCTGGCCGCCGGACAACTGGCCCGGTCGTTGATCGGCCAGATCCCGCAGCTGCACCACGTCGAGCATGGCTTCGATCCGTTGCTGTCGGTCTTGAAGCGGGCCTCCCCGCAGGCGCAGTCCGAGATCGAGGTTGCCCCGAACCGTGAGATGGGGAAACAGGGCATAGCTCTGGAACACCATGCCAATGCGTCGTTGTCGTGCAGGGACCCGATCCATGGGTTCACCATCGATCAGCACATGACCGCAGTCAGGCTGATCCAAGCCAGCGATCAGCCGCAGCGCCGTGCTCTTGCCACAGCCGCTGGCACCGAGCAGGGCAACACATTCCCCCTGAGCCACGTTGAGGTCAAGCTCCTGAAGGATCCAGCGCTCGCCGAACCGTCGTCCGATGTGCTGCAGCTCAAGCGTCATCCCTTGATCGCTCCATTGGTCAGACCCGACACGATTTGCTTCTGGAAGATCAGGACAAGCATCAACAGCGGAATGGACCCCAGCACTGTGGCAGCGGCATAGGCCCCGTAAGGAATGGAGTAGATCGATGAACCAGCAATGCGTGCCACGGCCACAGGCAGGGTGAGCAGGCTGGCATCGCTGATCCAGGTGAGCGCGATCGGATACTCATTCCAGGCAAACAAGAACACCAAGATGGCGGTGCTTGCGGATGCCGGCGCGATCAGGGGAATCATCACCCAGCGCAGACGCTGGATCAGGGTGAGGCCCTCCAGTTGGGCCGCATCCTCGAGATCCTTGGGCAACCCTTCAAATGCAGCACTCAGGAGCAACAAGGCCAGAGGCATCGACAGCGCTGCATAGGGCAGAGCGAGGGCCAGCAGGTTGTTGCCGAACTGGAACGCTCTGGCGATTTCCAGCAGGGCAAGAAACAGCAGAACGTAGGGAAACAGTGCGGCAGCCGTGATCAGCAAACGGCTGCCGCGTCGCCACAACACTGGTAAACGAGCCAGGGTGTAGGACGCCGGTAGGGCAAGCACAAGGGTCAGCACCGTGGTCTCCGCGGCCACAACGGTGCTGTTGATCAGGTATCTCCAGAACGGTGGGTCGCTCAGAAACAAGTCCCGGTAGTGGTCAAACGTCCAGCGTTGCGACAAGGCCACGCGTCCAGCGGAGATCAGGGCCTCATCGCTGCTGAAGGAGCTGATCAGCTGCCAGAGCATGGGGGCGAGGGACCATGCCAGCAAGAGCACGATCCAGAACCGACGTTGCGTCATGGCTCCACCGTGTTGATCACGCGTGTGGCGTTGAGCACCAGGCTGACGATCACGATCAGCACAGTCAGCAACAGGAAGCCACCGAGCATCACCGTGGCGCTGTATCCGAAATCGAGGAAACGCATCGCGTTCAGATAGGCATACAGCGCCAGGCTTTCCGTGCTGCCGGCAGGCCCGCCTCCGGTGAGGACCTGAATCAGATCAAAAACACCAAAGGCTTGGGCGAGTCGAAACAGCAGGCTGAGCAAGATGTAGGGAACCAGCAGGGGCAGGGTGATCTCCCGCAACGCCTGCATGGGGCGCCCTCCCTCCAGGCGAAAGGCCTCAAACAGATCAGCGGGAATCGTTTGCAGGCCCGCCAGAAGAATCAGGGTGATGAACGGCGTTGTCTTCCAAACGTCCGCCGTCACCGTGGCCATCCATGCCCAGCGGGGATCCGCGAGAAGGTTCAACGCCGGCAGACCCATGGCCGCCGCCGCCTGCTCCAGCGGGCCGTACGGGGTGTTGAAAATCCAGCGCCAACCCAAGGCCATCATTGTTGTGGGCAGGGCCCAAGGCAGCAGGGTGAGGGCACGAACGGCACCGCGTCCCCGCCAACGCTGATCGAGCAAGAGGGCAATCGCCAGGGCCAGCAGCAGTTCCAGGCCAACGGAGAGCAAGGCAAAGCGCCCCGTCTGGATGGCGTCCTGCCAGAAGCGTGCGTCTCCAAGCAGTCGCTGCCAGTTCGCGCCTCCGTTCGGGATCGGAACCAGGCCGGTCAGGACCGAATCGGCATGGAAGCTCAGCCATCCATAACGCAGCATCGGGTAGCCAAACACCACCGCAATCAGCAGCAGGGCCGGACAAACCAGCAAGGCGCTCATGCTGGTCCTCCTGCGGATTGCAGGATCACCCGACTGTTTTGTTGCGCGGCTTCCATGGCGATCTCAGCGGACTGTTCGCCCGTCAGCACAGAGCTCAAGGAGCGCTGCACCACATCACTGAGCTGGGCATACAACGGTGAAGGCGGACGGGCGACCGCCACGGAGAGGGCACGTCCGACATCCGGAAGCACCGGTGAAACAGCCACCAGTTCAGGATCGCTGAACAACACGGCTGATGTTGGTGTGTACCCCTGCTTGAGGAAACGTTCCCGCTGTGCCGCTTCGGAGGTGAGGTAACGAATGGCTTTCACCGCAGACTCTTGGTGAGGAGACTCGCTCAGCAAGGACAGTCCCCAGCTTCCCAGTGTCGCTGTCGGTTGTTCCCCGTTCTGGGACACCATCGTCGTCACGGCCACGTTCCCACGCACGGCACTGTCGGGCTTCTGTAATTCGGCGTAGGCGTAAGGCCAGTTGCGCATGAAGGCGGCATCTCCGGCTTTAAAGGCCTGCAGGCTTTCTGGTTCCGCAAAATTGGTCACCGCCTTCGGGCTGATGTCGCTGTCGATCAGGGAGCGGAGCCAGTTGGCTGCCTCGATGGCATGGCTGCTGTCGAGGTTTGGCTGTCCCGTCGAGGGATCCAGCCACGTTCCACCAAATCCTTCCAGGACTTCCAGAAAATCGCAGCTCAAGCCTTCGTATTGCCGGCCCTGCCAAACAAAGCCATAGGCGGTCTTGCCAGCTGCCTGGATCTCACGACTGATGCGGACCAGGTCCTCCGGGGAGGCAGGGGGCGACGCCATCAGATCGGTGCGCCAGTAGAGCATCCCGACATCGGCGACCAGGGGCCATCGATACAGGCTGCCCTGATAACTGTTGCCAAGACGGGCGCCGTCCTGGAGCGCCTCCTGATCGGTGGCGCTGAACCAGGGGTCCAGTGGTTCCAACCAGCCAGCCTCGGCATATTTCGGCAGCCATGTCACATCCATCAGCAAAGCGTCGTAGGGCGGCTTGCCCAACAGCAGACTGCTGATCGCCAGATCGGAGATCGATTCGGTGTCCCGCGGTCCCCGCGTGATCGAAAGGCGGATCCGCCCGCGATGCTCCTGATTGAAACGCTCCACCAGAGGAGCCGTGGCATCCGCGAATGGGGCTGCCATCAGGATCGAGACCACTTCGGTCGCCCTGAACTGTGACCAGGCGATCCCCGCTGTGATCAGCAGGAGAGCGAGGACGCCGCCGATCAGGCGCCGGCCCAGGCTCATGGAGCCACCGGCTGCGGGAATCCCGCGAGCTGTTCCTCGGCCCAGTCCTTCACCGTGTAGCGCTCGACAGCGTCGGTCATCCGCCCCATGCGTTCCCGTTGTTCCTCTTCTGACATGGCAAGGGCCGATTCGATGGCTTCATCCATGCGGCGATTGGAATAGGGGTTGGTGAGCACGGCTCCTTCCAACACCACTGAAGCGCCCGTGAATTCCGAAAGCACCAGCACGCCACCGCGGTGCTTGCGAGCGGCCGCATATTCCTTGGCAACGAGGTTCAAGCCATCGCGTAATGGCGTGATCCAGCACACATCCGCGTGGCTGAACCAAGCGATCATTTCCTCATAGGGGATACGACGGGTTGAGAAGCGGATCGGCACCCAGTCGATCTGACTGAAACGACCGTTGATTCGGCCGGCCATCTCCTCGATCGATCGTTGGGTGTCCTCATAAATTTTCATGCCACTGGCTGCGGCGACACAGGCCAGCATCAGCACCACCTCGCCGTGAAGGTCGCTGCGACGCTCCAGAAGTCGTTCAAACGCCAGGAGCAACTCCTCATTGCCTTTGGTGTAGTCCACGCGGCTTGCCGAGAGGATCAGCTTCCGCCCCTTCTTGGTGTCTTGAACAATCAATTCACCATGACTTTCCACAGGTGCGCTCCAGCTGAGCTCCTGGATCACATCGGGGGAAGTCCCGACCGGTGAACTGAGAAGTTGGATCCGACGTCCGTTGTGCTGCAGCCAGTCCGTGACTGTGGCTTCTGAGAGAGCCGTGCCAACGGTGATGAATTTGGTGTCGACGGGGCGCTTGGGTCCACGTTCACATCCGATCAGGGTGCTGGCGGCGCGGGCAAAGTTCTCGGTATATCGAGGGATGTGGAAGCCGACGACGTCGCAACACAGAAGACTTTCAAGGATCTGTTCACGCCAGGGCAGGATCGCGAACACGTCGTTGCTGGGAAACGGCGTGTGGTGGAAGAAGGCGATTTTCAGATCAGGCCGCTGGGCACGGATGTACCCGGGAGCCAGCCACAGGTTGTAGTCATGCACCCAAACGATGGCGCCATGAGCAGCTTCACGACAGGCCGCCTCGGCAAATCGTCGATTGACTTCCTCAAAAATCGCCCAATCCGCATTGTTGACATTGAAATGGGTGGGAAAAGTGTGAAGAATGGGCCAGAATGACTCCTTCGAGGTGACGTGATAGAAGCTCGATATTTGTCGATCATGCAACGGAATCCGTCTCAGCGTGAAATGCGACGGGTTATCCATTGCAATCCGTTCATCATCAACTTGATCCGGTTGATCAACCCTTCTCCAGGCAATCCAAGTGCCATCAGTACTTCCCCTGAATAAATTTCTTAGGGTTGGAATGATGCCGTTGGGGCTTTTTTGATCCGTCCAAATCCGGTTGCCAGATGCGTCTTTCCCTTCGTCAAACGGTGTGCGGTGATAAAGAATGATGAATGAGCTGTTGCCTTCGTTCTCGGCCATCTCTAACGGTCCCTCTCGTGGCCCCACCCTTCTTGAATGGCGCGCATTTGTCAAACAGCCGTGTTGTTCTGAAGATTCGTCAGCGAATCAAGCACCTCACGGGCGTGGCCGGTGGGCCGTACGGCCACCCATCGCTGCTGCAGCACCCCGTCCGGGTCGATCAGGAAGGTGTGGCGAAGTGAATAGGGAGCCATCCAGGACCCATAGGCTTTGCTGACCGCTCCATCGGGGTCTGACAGCAGCGGAAAACTGAGTTCTTCGCTGGCACAGAACGATTCATGGTCGTCAACGCTGTCTGCGCTGATGCCAATCACCTCAGCATTGGCGGCCAGGTATTGCTCATGGAGCGCTTCAAAACCCCGGGCCTCAAGGGTGCAGCCACCCGTGAAATCCCTTGGATAGAAATACAGGGCAAGCCATTTGCCCTTGAAGCTGGAGAGCGACCACTGCGTACGCTCCGGTTCTTCGCGGCTTGAACCGGGAAGATCAAAGGTTGGTACCGCTTCACCTTCGTTTAATACAACACCCCCAAGCGCACGGCTTGGGGCGGGACGAACGGTGAGCGCAGCCAACAGAAGGGCAGCACGCTGGAACAAGGCGCGTCTGCGCATGCCGTCAAGCTCAGAGCTTGGCGAGATTAACGCCGAGGGACTTGGCATAGGCGCCAAGGCCTTTCTTTTGAATGGTTTTCAGAGCACGGGTGGTCACGCGCAGGTTGACCCAACGCTTGCCCTCAGCCCACCACAGCCGACGCTGCTGCAGGTTGGCCTGCTGCAGTTTCTTGGTGCGTATGTGGGAATGGCTCACGGCCATGCCGTTGTTGGCTCGAGTACCTGTGAGCTGACACACCCGGGACATGACGCTGACCTTGAACTGCGGTTGAACGGGCTTCAAACGAAGCCCCAAACAACCACATTATCAAAGTGAAGTTAGTCAGACGGATCGTTGCATCAAGGCACCCATGAGTTCGGCGCTACGGGTCTGGAAGCCCGCCAGTTCATTGGGTTCAAGACCGCCAACGCCCAGACGTGCCATGTCATAGAGATGGCGGCCGAGATCCTTCGCCAGCTGTTCACTTGGCGAGGTCTCACCGCTGCCGACCAGCACGGAGCCGGACTTCAGCTTCAGGAGGCCCTCCACCAGCGGATGGCGACGATTCACCAGCAGCACGTGATGCTCCGGCAGGCCTGGAAGCCGCTGCTCCATCAACGCTCCCATGTCGTTCAGGCGGCGCATCTGTTCGGGCAGCAGGATCATCGTGGGTGGCGCATTCTCCGCTTTTAAGGCCTGCACCTGGATCGTCACCTTGTCGTTGCCCAGAGCGTCCTTCAGCAAGGTCCGCAGGGTTTCGGATTGGGTGGTTCCGTCCTGATCAGCCAGTTCGCTTTGATCGTCCTGGAGGCTGTCGTCCAGTTCGGCGTCGACCCGCTGAAATTTCAGCTCTTCATGACGACTCTCCAGCCAAGGAATGAACTGGGTGTCGATCACTGTTTCAAGCTTCAGAACCTCAGCGCCCTGGGAGGTCCAAAGGTTGAGCGCGCCGGCCTGGGCGACATCGTCTGTGCTGTACAGGATCCGGTTGTTGTCCTCGGAGGAGAGCCTGGCGCGGTAGCCAGCCAGGGTTGTGAAGGCCTTGTCTCCGGATTGGATCGGATCGGGGACCTCCCCCTCCGTGCTGCTTGCTGAGGCTGTGGTGCCGAACAGGATCAACTCCGCCACTTGATCCGCGAACTTGTCGTCCTCCATCGCGCCGATCTTCACGAAGGGTGCCAGGGCATCCCAGGCATCGGCATAAGCCGCGGGATCGTCCTGTTTGAGGTTGCGCAGGCGGTCGGCCACTTTTTTGGCCACGAAGTTCCCGATTGATCGCACGCGGCGATCGGTTTGAAGCGCGCTGCGGCTCACGTTCAAGGGAATGTCTGGTGAATCGATCACACCACGCAGCGGCAGCAGGTAGCGCGGCACCACCTCCTTGATCGAATCGCTGACGAACACCTGATTGCAGTAGAGCTTGATCTCACCCTTTTCCCAGTCGGCGCGGCCGCTCTGTCTGGGGAAGAACAGGATGCCCTGAAGGTTGTAGGGGTAATCGGTATTGAGGTGTACCCACAGCAGCGGATCGCCTTGGAAGGGATAGAGATAGCGATAAAGATCGATGTAATCCTGATCGCTGAGATCCCTGGCACTTTTACGCCAGGGAGCATCACGTTTGTTGACTGTTTCGCCTTCGAGCTGCACCGGCACTGCCATGAAGTCGCAGTAGGTGTTGATCAGCGTGCGGATACGACTTGGCTCGAGATATTCGAGCTCATCCTCCATCAAGTGCAGAATCACATCAGTACCAGCGTCTTCCCGCTCTGCGCCGGTCAGGTTGAAATTCGGTGAGCCATCGCAGCTCCAACGCACGGCTTCACTGTCGGGACGGGCCGAGCGTGTCAACAGCTCAACCCGTTCCGCCACCATAAAACTGGAGTAAAAACCGAGGCCGAAGTGACCAATGATCGCGTCGCTTTCCTGTTTGTATTTTTCGAGGAAATCCTCCGCGCTTGAGAAGGCCACCTGATTGATGTAGCGCTTCACTTCATCGGCGGTCATGCCGATGCCGTTGTCGGAAATCGTGAGGGTTTTTGCTTCCCGATCCACACGGATTTGGATGGTTCCTTCGTCGCCTTCGCTGCAATCGCCACCCATGGCGGCCATACGACGTTTGTTGATGGCGTCAACGCCGTTGCTCACCAGCTCCCGCAGGAACACCTCGTGGCCGGAGTACACGGCCTTCTTGATGATCGGGAAGATGTTTTCGGTGTGGATCTGAATCTGACCCTGTTCCTCCATCACCGGCATGACGACAGCGCGAAAATCCGACCATAGGAATCGGTGCTGCAGCCGCTCAAGCGTTCAACGAGGAGAGGTCTCCGTACCTCTCCGTTCCCTTCAGCCTGCGTTCTGAAGGTCTGGCCGCTCCTCCGCCAGGATCGCGCCCTCCACCGGACAGACCTGGAGACAGATCCCGCAGTCGATACAGGTGTCGAAGTTGATCCAATAAAAGTCCGTCCCCTTTTTGTTTTTGCCGTTGCCTTGATCGATGCAGGCCACAGGGCAGGCATCCACGCAATCAGCAACTCCTTCGCACACATCCGAAACGATGGTGTGGGGCATGTTGGATCAACGAAAACTGGCTGACTTTAGGAATCGATCCAATCGAGCTGATGGATTTGGCGGTCCTTGGCCAGAGCTTCCGCGGCTTGGCGATCGGCGAGGGGGCTGAGTTCCACAAGGGCACGGCGCCCCTGTTGATGCCAAGTCTGTTGGTGATGAAGAGCGGTTTCCAGCGAGCCGTTGGCCGAAAAGGCAACGAGCACCGATGCATCGGGCTGTGCCTGATCGGGCGTATCGCTGAGCAGTTCACGGATGGGGTCAATGGCCAGGCTGAATCCCACTCCTGCAGCCGTGTCACCCCGGGCTCCACAGCGTCGGACGAGGTCGTCATAACGACCACCGCGGGCAATCACGACCGGGGCTGCTGTCCCCTGGCAGACCAGCTGAAACACCAATCCTGTGTAGAGCTTGAATTCGGGTTGGAAGGTGGTGTCCAGCTGCAGCGTTAAGCCAAGAGCACCTGCCGCAGGCTCGAGCAGCTGGCTGAGTCGCATCAAATCTCGGAAGACGGGCTGACTGCCGAACAGGGTCTCCAGCTGGTCCAGTTGCTGCTGCGGTGTTCCGCGGCTGTCGAGCAGAAGCAGGAGCAACTCCCGTTGTTCCAGTGCAAGGTCCATCGCCTCGATGGCCAGTCGGTCGAAACGCACAAGCGCTGAGCGGATGGCCTCTCTGGTTTCGCCCACATAGGGTTTCAGGACCAGGTCCATCAGCGCTGTGTGCCCAATCAAGAGTTGGGGACGCTGGGCATCGGTCAGATCCAGGGTTTTCACCGCAGCGATCAGCAGCGAAAGCAACTCCATCTCCGCTTCGATCCCTTTGATGCCGAACAGCTCCACACCGCTGTGGAGGTTTTCTTCGATCGATGTACCGCCCTCGTCGGCGGAGCGGCTCTGAAACACGGTTCCGAAGGCCCAGAGACGAAGCGGGCGCGGCCGAGATGCCAAACGCGTGCATGCGGCCCGAGCAATCGAAGCCGTCATCTCAGGCCTGAGTCCCAGTGGGTCATCGGCCACAAGCCTGACGACGTCGTCGATCGCGATCGCACCGCCGGCCATGAGCGTGTCGAGCCGTTCAACCCTTGGTGGTGAGACTTCGTCGTATCCCCAGAGGCGATACACCGCAGCGAGCCGTTCGCTGAGCACCCGATTGCGCTCCACCTGGAGGGGATTCAGATCCCGTGCGCCGGCGGCGGGTTGCAGCGCCATGGGCTAACTGTTCAATCTGAACTCAGGATCCCATGGCCTGGAGCTCAGGAGCGCCGAAACAGGCTCCAGCGAGAGGAGTCACGTTGGCAAGCTCGGCCACCATCACCGGATGAAGCTTGGGTCCACAAGCCAGCACCCTTCCAGTGCTGATGTCGAAGGGCTGTCCTTGATAGCCGCTCACGACACCTCCAGCCAACTCCACGAGGGCAACACCTGCGGCCAGATCCCACGGGGCCAGACCCCGCTCCCAGTAGCCGTCTTGGCGACCGCAGGCCACAAAAGCGAGATCCACCGCTGCAGCTCCACCACGACGAACCCCGTGGGTGCGGTGGGTGAAATAACAGAACTCGGCGTAGTTGTTATCGAGGCGGGTGTGGCGGTCGTATGCAAAGCCAGTCACCAGCAGGGCATCGTCGAGTTGTTCACAGTGGCTCACCTGGATCGGCTGCTCACCACAGAACGCCCCCATGCCGGGTGCTGCCCAGTAGGTCTCGTTCAAGAATGGAACGGCAATCGCCCCGAGAATCGGTTGTTGCTTCCAGGTGAGTCCGATGGAGGTGGCAAAAAAGGGATAACCGTGGGCGAAGTTTGTGGTGCCATCGAGGGGGTCAACGCACCAACGCAAGCCGTCCTGCTCTCCATGGGCGCCGCTTTCTTCCGCGAGAACGGCAATCTCTGGTGTGTTGCTGCTTAACGCCTCCAACACAAGCTTTTCAGCAGAGAGATCGGCGTTGGTGACCAAGTCACCGAGGCGACCTTTGTTGGCAACGCTGGAGAGTTGGCCGTAGTGGCGCATCAGGTCTCGTCCGCCCAGTTCCGCTGTTCGTCGAGCGACGCTGGCGAGTTGCACGATTTGATCCTGGTTCAGGCCGGCAGCGGCGGCAGCGGTGCTGCAGATCGTGGAGGACATGATCTCAGTCGTTCCAGGTTTCGAGTTCCTCAAGGGGGATCTCGCGTTTCACCTGTCCCCGACCGAAATGTTGACCGAACTGGAGCTCATAGACCTCGTCCTCATCCTGGGTTTCGGCCTCCAGAGGCCCGGTGGCCCTGGCAACGCAGAGCAATCCATAACCTTGAGCACGCAGTTCCTTGGACAATCCCATCGCTTCCCTTTGATCAAGGGAGCCTGCAAGGACGCGAACGGCGCAGCTGGTGCAACAGCCATTGCGGCAGGAGAAAGGAAGTGGGTCCCCCTGCAGCTCAAAACTGCGCAGGATGTAATCACCTTCGGGGACGTCGTGGCTGATGGTGCGATTTTCCTGGCGCCAGTGAACGGTGATCCTGTGCCTGGGTCGCATGCCGGTCTGCTGGAATCGCCCTGCTACATTCGCACCTGCCCCACGTAAGCCGGTGGAGAGCTGGCCGAGTGGTCGAAGGCGCAGCACTGGAAATGCTGTATAGGGGCAACTCTATCGAGGGTTCGAATCCCTCGCTCTCCGCTT
>MDSW01043899.1_pt1 | contig 24234 bp, 26 predicted proteins | sample 811171 | NCBI WGS metagenome assembly MDSW01 (sample SAMN05326641, study PRJNA326480) | marine metagenome | isolation source: seawater | place: Atlantic Ocean: North West | collected 2012 | reverse complement strand
TGTCATAATTTATTTTTTTGATCCAAAAGGATTTGAAAAATGTAAAAATACGCCTTTTTCTCCTAAATGGTTTATTGAGTATTCAATTCTTAAAATTTTATCATAATAAGTTATATAATCTAGCGCAATTCCTTTGCCCCATAATAATTGACTGTCCATAAGGTTGGTCTTTGTATTTGGATAATCATAAATATAGCCCATATCAGAAAAGATGCCAAAGTAAATTGAATAATGTGATTTTTTGAACTGCTTCATTTTGACATAAGGAATATCAAAATTTGTTTTTTCAATGATTGCATACTTTAAAGCAGTTTTACTTAGCCAAAATTGTTGCCCATCTATCACATAATGCTCATATCCTCTTACGTAATCAATAAATCCAAACCTTTCTTGTGAAAAATAAGGTGCGTGATCATCAGAAGACAATTTGAATTTAAAACTTGTTCCTAAAAAGATCCGTTCTTTTGGTTCTAGATATCTCTCTCCTGTAACTTTAAACTCATAGTGGTCTACAGGGCTACTTCCTTTTAAATATTTTGAAGCTTCTAATTCAATCAAATATCCGTGTAAAGGGTAGATGGTGTAATCTCTACTCTCGTCAGTAAATTGATATCCAGTTTTAAAGTACGATCCAGAATTTTGGTTATTACTTAGATAATCTGGATTTATATTTACAATGCTATCAGATATAATAGAATTGAAGTAATAAAATTTTAATTTATGTTTTTTATGTAGGTTTTTTCTATACTGGAACTCAATATTAATACTATAATCTTTTGATGTATAATTATCAGCTTCTTCATAATAAATCAGCTTATTTTGTAGTGTATTGTAGAAAGTTTTTTTTCTTCTGAAAAGCTCTAAATTTGTATTGATCCCAACTGTTTTCTTATTATTAAAATAAGGTACTTGATATGAAAATAAATAATGCTCTTTAAAACCTCTTCTTATTTTAAATTGTAATAATTCATTTCTACCTCTAAAGTTTTCCCAGTTAAAGAATATTCCATAATTAAATCTTGAAAAATCAGAATAATCATTACTCTTGAATTCATTCCACCAGGTATTAAAATTTCTTTCTGAAATTTCAAGAATAGGATATGGCCAAAAATACCATCTTTCTACTACAGTAATTACAATAGTATTTTGATCTTGTTGAATGTCAATAAAATTAAAAAGCTCTAAGTTTTGAAGGTTATCTATGCTTTCTTGAATTTTTTTTTCTAAAACTAGTGAAGTATAGCTTTCCCCTATATTAAAAGCTAATTCTCTTTGAATAATCTCATTTTTTGTAATGATGTTCCCTTCTATATGAACACTTTTAAGTGTAATATTATTTTGTCCGAATGCAACACAACAATAGAATAGCATTAATACTACTGGAAAATTTTTCATCTTTATGGATTAATGAATCTCATTAATGATTCATATCTGTCTAAAAAATCAACGTCTGTTTCTTCTTCTTTGTAAGAAGCACTAACATTATATTCATGCCTCTCAAAATCTTTGATAATTGAAGTGATATCTTGTTTGTTAATCTTTAAAGTGACCTCAATATCTTTTGAGTTATGTTTTGAGATTATATATGAGCTCAATATTTTTGCATTATTACTCTCTACAATACTTGCAATCTCAGTCAAAGAGTAATCATGATTATTCATTTCTAATACAATTACTCCACCAATAGATTGAATTGTTGCTGATTTTGCAATTGTATACATTAATTTTCTGCTGGTTATTACACCTTTATATTGGTTGTCTTCATCTAAAACGGGTACAACAGACAAATTATTTTTTTCTAACACTTCAATAATATCAAATAAATGCTGATTGTATTTTACATGAGGTGACGCTAAATTAGTTAAATGCTCCTCAATATATTCATCTGTAGATTCCCAGTTCATGATTTCTTTGTCTGAAACCACTGCGAGGAAATAGTTGTTTTTAACAATAGCAAGATGATGTACCCTGAATTGTTCCATCATCTCTAAGGCTCTTGCTCCATTTTCTTGAGGATGGATACTTTCAATAGTTGAAGAAATAAGTTTGTTAGCTTGCATCCTGCAAAGATACTATTTTTTACTTTTGCTATTAATTATGACTAAGTTAAGCGTAAACATAAATAAGATAGCAACTATACGTAATGCTAGAGGCGGAGATGTTCCAAGTCTTGTAGGGGCAGCTATTAATTGTCAGAAGTTTGGTGCTGATGGCATTACAGTACATCCAAGGCCTGATGAAAGACACATTACCAAAAAGGATGTGTTTGATATTAAGCCAATTATTAAAACAGAATTTAATATAGAAGGGTATCCTTCTCCAGATTTTATAAAAATGGTTCTGAAAGTAAGACCAGAACAAGTAACTTTAGTGCCAGATGGACCTGATGTAATTACCTCTTGTGCAGGATGGAATACTATAAAATTCCAGCACTATCTAAAAGAAATAATTAGTATTTTTAAGGATGCTGAGATTAGAACATCTATTTTTATTGATCCTAAGATTGAAATGGTAGAAGGGGCAAAAATTTGTGGAGCTGATAGGATTGAGCTTTATACAGAAGAGTATGCTGCTAATTTTTTTATTAATAAAGTAAATTCAATTCAACCGTATGTTTTAGCAGCTAAGAAGGCTACGGAATTAGATATTGGAATAAATGCAGGACATGATTTAAGTCTAGAGAACTTAGGCTTCTTTGTAAAAAATATTCCAAATTTAAAAGAGGTTTCTATTGGTCATGCACTTATAAGTGATGCAATTTACTTAGGACTGGAGAATACTATTCAAATGTATAAGCGACTTTTATAGATGAGACTTTATTCAAAGATATATGGAGATAAAAAGAAGAACTTGATAATCCTTCATGGTCTTTTTGGCATGAGTGATAATTGGAATAGTCTCGGCAAGCAATTTTCAAAAAATTATAGAGTTCATCTTATTGATCTGCGGAATCATGGTCGATCACCACATTCTGAGGAATTTAATTATGATGTAATGTGTTCTGATATATTAGAATATATTCAAATTAATGATATTAAAAAGCCAATTATTTTAGGCCATTCTTTAGGAGGTAAAGTAGCAATGAAATTTGCTTTTACATATGAGGATAAAATAAGGAAATTAATAGTTGCAGATATAGCTCCAAGGAGCTATGATACTGATTTTGCAGAGAATGTATTACATACTTTATATAAATTGCCGTTAGATAGTTTTTCGAAAAGAGAGGAAATTGATGAAATGCTTTCGGTATGCTATAGGGATAAAGCAATGAGATTGTTTTTAATGAAAAATTTATTTAGAAACGAAAATAAAGCGTTTGATTGGCGTTTTAATTTAAATGTACTTTTAGAGAAAGTAACTAATATACAAGAAGCAGATTTTATTAATGGTATTTGTAATGTGCCAACTCTTTTTATGAAAGGTGGAGAGTCAAGTTATATCACTAATAAAGATGAAATAATTATTGAAAAACATTTTTCTAATTTTAGTATTGTAACAATTGAAGAGGCAGGACATTGGCTACATGCAGAAAATCCAGAAGATTTCTATAATGAAGTCATGAAGTTTTGCTTAATTTAAGATTGAATTAATATAAATTAACATTTAATCCTATTTTTTAGCTTAATAAAACACGAATTATATAAATAACATAATAAATCTCATTTTATTATTTTCTCAAAACAATGGTATTTATTTTTATTTGGCTTTAAATCAATTTCGCCTAACTCTTTATATCCTAATTTTCTGTAAAATTTCATGGCCTTTGGATTGCCTGAGTAAGTATCTAGTCTAATAGACCGTAATCTTCTTTCTTGCACTAATTGCTCTGCAAATAACATTAACATTTTTCCAATTTTTTTATTCCAAAACTCTTCCTTAACTGCTAATCTGTGTACCACTAAGTAGGACTTTGATTGATCTTCCCAATTAATATTTAAGTAACTCTTATCTTGTTTTTGATCGATATTGATCCCACCAATAATATTACCTTTATTTTCCGCAATATAATAGGTTTTAGATGCTATATCTGAGGCTATAATTTTTTCATTTGGGTAGCTTTTGTCCCATTGATCAATGCCGTTGTTTAGCATTCCTTTAATACAGGAAGAATACATATCCATGATTTTTGACAAATCTGATTTTTGACCTTTTCGTATAATCATTCTATTAATAGATTACAGCCTCTTATATCTGCATTGTTAAATCGACCAAGCACTGAAAAGCTCCCATCATTAAATGTCTTTCCTAGATCTTCAGTAGCAATAAAAGGACATGAATATATATTTGCTAAGTCTATTATATTTATTCCTCCAGTTTTATTGTCTCCTATTATTGATAGCGGATCATTTATATCTCGTATTAGAACCTTTTTCCAGGGTGGAGAGTAAAATATTCCGTTGCCTTTTGAGTAGCTTTGTGATAATAGTTCTGTCATTCCATATTCAGAATGAATATTTTCTAAAGAGAATGCTGATTTAAGTTTTTCGTGAAGCTCTTCTTTTAGTATGTCTTTTCTGTTCCCTTTTGTACCTCCCGTTTCAATAATAATCGTATTTTTAAGTTTTTGAGGGAATTCTTCAGCAAGGTCCAAGAGGGCATAACTAATGCCAAATAAAATTGTTTTTTGATTTGAGTTTTCTAATTCTGTTAGCTTTCTTGCAAGTTTTTTATAGTTGTTTAGATAAAAACCACTATCTATATTTTTGCTATTTATGATTAGATCATCAACCATATAAATGAGTGATGACCCCTTTCTTTCTCTATAGCCAGGTAGTAATGATAAGATGCAGAAATCTGTAATGTCTTTATAAAATAGTTCAAATGATTTCAGATAAGAATTTTGATATATTGAGAGATCAGACACTAGATGTTTACTTGTAACTCCTGTAGTTCCGCTACTTGTAAAGACTTTTTCTGCTGTTATGCTTTGACAAATAACTTGCTCTGATTTAAAGGTACTAATTGGAAGGAATGGTATTTCACTAATATTAGTGGGTTTCTGGCCTTTTAATATTAATAGGGCATATTTTGCATAAATTCGGTTATTCTTTATTTGATAATCAAACATGTTTAATGCAAACTCTTCAAATTGAGCGTTATTTTGAATATCAAAGATTCTATTTTGCATATTGCAAAATTATGGTTATAAATTTTTTCTGAAGAATAGATATAAGATAAATCCAGTAATTAAGGCAATAAATCCTTTTAATGCTCCTAATTCTACTATAATAATTGAAGCTTCTTGAAGCCAAGAAAATACAGCAAACATAATCCCAAATCCTGAAATTAAAAGCCATATTTCCTTCTTGATATTTTTTTTCATAAGTCTACTATATTTAAACAAAAATAGCCCTACAAATGTAGGGCTATTTTCTTAAATTTTTAAAAATCGAATTTCGTATTAAAATTTATACTCTAAATTTAGGAATAAAGTGTTTTCAGCTTCAGAGTCTTCTGGAGCATCGGTCCATGTTTGCATGTTTAATGCAATTGTAACACCTTTTGTCATTTTTCTTTCAATTCCGTATACACTATATGAGCCTGCTTGTGTTGTTTCGGAAGCATCATCATATCTTGCAAATACTTTAGTTTTTTCGGCTATATTATACGCTCCATATACTGACATTAACTGTTTTTCTGAGTCAAGTACGCTACCCGCATTTTGCATTATATTTTGTTCTGCTCCAATTGTCAGATTTTCTGTTGAGTAAGCAATGGCAGCTGTTGTTATTGTTTGAGATGCGCTTGAATCGTCATAAGATGATCTTGGAGAGATATCCTGATTAGCTCTTAATGAAATATTACCTATTTTATAAGTAATCCCCAAACCACCCCTAAATAGCCCGTTAGATGCTTGTGTTTTTTTATATCCTTCGCCATTTAAAACTTGCGCATCTATAATAATATTATCAGAAATTTTGTAATCTGCTGTTAGACCAAGATCTGCAGAATTTGCCCATTTATATTTGTCCTGGGCAGATTTAGCAATATATCTTCTTCCCCATGCTTTTTCCATAAATTTAAAGTTTTTTGTGCCCACCATTCCAAAATTTAAATTTAAATTTTCAGAAGCACTCCATTTTAAAGCGGCGATTTTTAGAAATGCTGTATAAGCACTTCCGCTACTATTACTTCCAACATCAAATGTTATTTTTGTAGAGAATTTCTCATCTATATTGTAAGAGTATCCTAAATATGCTCTTTTTAGTTCAAACTCTTTAAATTCTTGTTCTCCTTCTTCAGCAGACATGTCATAATTGAAGTTAGAGAAGATTTTGACAGAAGGAGTTCCTTCTTGTGCACTTATATTCATTGATATAAGAAATGCTGTGATTAGTAATAAAATAGTTTTTTTCATAATAGTTTTAATTTAGTTATATTTTTTGCGTCAAAAATAGCTTAGTTTATTATCTCTTATGTTAAGTTTTTCTTAAGAAATTGTTAAGCGTTGCTTTAATTATAGTAAATCTTAATGAAAAAGTGATAAATATTTAATGTATATAGTTAGATTTGCACTATGTCAGAACCATATAAGATATTATTAGTTGATGATGAAAAAGATATTTTAGAATTTCTTTCTTATAATTTAAGGAAGGAATCATTTACTGTAAGCACTGCTCTAAATGGAGAATTAGCTTTAGAAGAAGCTAAAATCTTTAAACCAGATTTAATTATAATGGATGTAATGATGCCAGAAATGGATGGTATCACTACGTGTGCTCAGATAAGAGAAGTTTCTGATTTAAAAGATGTATTAATTTTATTTTTAACTGCTAGATCTGAGGAGTATTCTGAGTTAGCAGGATTTAATGCTGGAGCAGATGACTATGTTGCAAAGCCTATCAAGCCTAAGTTATTAATTAGTAGAATAAAAGCTCTTTTAAAAAGAAATAAGAAAAAAGCAGTAGATAGTTTTATAAAAATAGGTGATATTGAAGTTGATAAATCAAAACATTTATTGTTATTCAAGAAAGAAGAGGTTCATTTAGCAAGAAAAGAATTTAATTTATTGTACTATCTGATGTCTGTGCCTGGGAAAGTTTTTACAAGACAAGAAATTATATCTGAGATATGGAAAGATGCTTTTGTTGGAGACAGAACAATAGATGTACATGTTCGAAAGATAAGAGAAAAAATAGGTGTAAATCATATAAAAACTGTAAAAGGAATAGGTTATAAATTTGATGTCTAATGAAAATTAATACGCCAATTCGGATTGCTATATTTTTAAGCTGTATAATTTTTGCTTTAGCTGTTGTTATATTTTATTTTGCCGAAGACAGCTTAAATATATTTTATAGTCTCATTGTGTTTTTTGTTTTTGTTATAGTTCTTATATATTATGTTGTCAAGCAGTTTTTTCATGAAAGGATTAAAGTGATTTATAAAAGCATATATAAGTTCAAAGGCACTTCAAATATTAAGGATCTAGATATTGACAATGCAGAACGAGAAGCTGAAGAGTGGGCAAATGAAAAGGAAGAGGAGCTCAATGCTTATAAAAGACATGAAAACTATAGAAGAGAATTTATAGGAAATGTCTCGCATGAGCTTAAAACTCCTATTTTTAATATCCAAGGTTACATTCAAACTTTATTAGATGGCGGGCTCAATGATGAGACGATTAATATGAAATATCTTCAAAGAACTAATAAGAGTGTTGATAGGATGATTAATATTGTTGAAGATCTAGAAGTGATATCTAGATTAGAGACGGAGGATTCTCAGTTAGAATTTCAGCCATTTAATATAGTAAAGCTCTCAAATGAAGTTATTGAGGCTTTTGAAATGAAGGCTGGATTAATGAATATTAGTTTAGAGCTAATAAATGAATCGCATGCTGAATACGTAATAGGAGATAGAGATAAAATTCAGCAAGTCTTTATGAATCTCATTAGTAATTCTATTAAATATGGGAAAAAAGGAGGCATCACTCAGATTAAGTTTTATGACATGAATAATAATATGTTAATTGAGGTTGCTGATGATGGAATTGGCATTGCAGAAGACTCTTTAAATCGTTTATTTGAAAGATTTTATAGAGTTGATAAGAATAGGTCTAGAGAGATTGGGGGGACAGGCCTTGGTTTAGCTATTGTGAAGCATATATTGGAAGGTCATAATCAACAAATTAACGTCAGAAGTACTTTTGGTGTCGGCTCAACTTTTTCATTTATTTTAGAAAAGAGTAAATAATTTTTCCCAATTTACTGATGTTTTTTTGGAATTGATAAAACCAGAGAAATTTTTACATTCAATTATTGCTTTTTCAAAATCAAATTCATTTTGTTTTTGATAATAACAGATTTTCTTTTGACTAAATGTTTTCGCTAAATATTCTTGTTCTGTTTGCCCTGGAGTTGGGATAAAGAACGCCTTACTATTAAGCTTTTCTAAATCCATAATAGTAGAATAGCCAGGGCGACAAATTATTAGATTTGATTGTAAAATTGCCTTATTTAATTCTTTAGCATTTAAATGTGATTTAATAGTAAGATTGTTTATTTCTTGAGTATTGTTTAGCTCTGGCTTGCCTAGTACAATAAGAGATTTTTCTTTTCTGTTTTTTAAAGTTTTGACAAGTCCTTCTTCTAGTATTGTTCGTTGTGGCTCAGGGCCAGATATTATTGCTAGAAAATCATATCTTTTTTTGCGTTCTTGATATTCAAATCTAGATTGAGGGCCTATATATAGAGTATTGTTTGGTAGTATATTTGGTTTAGACAGATTGCCAGCTAAATTATGATCTTTGTCGTCAATTATCCAGCAAGTGTCAAATTTGTTGATGTACTGATAGTTAAATTTTTTAATAGATTCAGTAAAGTAAGGGCTTTGAATTTCTAATTGATGAGTAATAAAAGCACAAGGAATTTTTTGTGAATAAAGTCCAAATCGATTGTCTGAAATAATGCCGTTAATTTTATAATCCTTGATTATTTCATGTAGGGTTTTATTTTCTTGCTTTATTCTAAATAGAAGTTTAGGAATTTGCAAAAGCATACTTATGCTCATTGGTAAGTATTTTGAATAATTTATATTATATCCTTCAAAACGTACTATTTCTAATTTAGGAAATTCAGTGCTTAATAAATGCATAGGTCTTGAGTCAGCAGCTATTATAACTTCGTACTCATTTGCAATTAAGGCTTTAATAATTGGTATACATCTAGTTGCATGTCCTATTCCCCAGTCTAGTGGAGCTACAAGAATTCGTTTTTTTGTTTTCACAGGCCGAAAATAGTTAAAACAAATTATTTTTGTATCAAAATATAAGTTTTGGCAAAAAATAAGTTAAAAAAGTTTACCCAGATGAAGTCTTTTAATAATGTAAAACAGCCTTCACTAGAGTTATTGGAGTCTGATTATTTTTTGAGGGGAAAGTGGAAGAAAGATTTTTTTAAAAATACAAATCCTTTGATATTAGAATTAGGTTGTGGTATGGGAGAATACAGCGTTAGCTTAGCTGAAAGGTTTCCAGAAAAGAATTTTTTAGGTGTAGATATAAAAGGGGCAAGAATGTGGCAGGGAGCATCTTCTTCAATAGAAAAAGGCTTAGATAACGTTGGCTTTTTGCGTATTCGTATTGAGTGGATAGAAAAATGTTTTGCTAAAAATGAAGTTGATGAGATTTGGATTACTTTTCCTGACCCTCAGATTAAAAAGAGGAGAGGGACCAAGCGATTGACACATCCTGTTTTTTTAAAAAGATATCAAAATATTTTAAGCAAAGGGGGGTCTATTCATCTAAAAACGGACAGTCAATTTTTGCATGGATTTACTTTAGGAGTTATTGCATCAGAAGAATATATTTTGGAAGATAGTACAAATGACCTTTATGCCTCTTTAGTTTTTAGAGATCATATGGATATTAAAACTCATTATGAAAAAGTGTATTTAGAAAAAGGCATGCCAATTACTTATTTAAGGTTTAAATTAAAATGATATAAAAATATAGTATAAACAGTTATCTTTGTATCTCCTAAGATTTGAAAGAATGAAATTAAATAAGAAGATTATTATATCAGCGCTTTCCAATATTACTTTGCCAAACGAAGGCAAGAGTATTGTTGATGTGGGGGCTATTAAAAACATTCAGATTTTCGGTACTGATGTAGAGCTTGATATTGAAATTAAAAATCCAACATTGCAGTATAAAAAAAGAGTAGAGTTGGAATGTGTTAAAGCAATTCATGACCATGCTTATAACAAGGCAAAAGTAAAAGTAAATTTGACTGTAAGTGCTATTGATAAAAACACCCAAATTAAAGGAAGTAATATTCCTGGTGTTAAGAATATTATTGCAATTTCTTCAGCTAAGGGTGGAGTAGGAAAATCAACTGTATCAGCTAATTTTGCAGTTAGTTTGTCAGATTTAGGCTATAAAGTAGGTGTAATAGATGCAGATATTTATGGTCCTTCCATGCATATTATGTTTGGACTAGAAGGAGAGGTTCCTGCAGCTATAAATGTTGACGGAAAAACAAAAATTAAGCCTTTAGAAAATTATGGAGTGAAATTACTTTCTATTGGCTTTTTTGCAAATAGTCAACAGGCAGTAGTGTGGAGGGGGCCTATGGCTTCAAAAGCATTAAATCAATTACTTTGGGATACACATTGGGGTGAGCTAGATTATTTAGTGGTTGATTTGCCACCAGGTACTGGAGATGTTCATCTTTCTTTAGTTCAATCTATTCCTTTAACTGGCGCTGTTGTTGTTAGTACCCCACAAATAATTGCTCTTGCTGATGCTAAGAAAGGTGTTAGTATGTTTCAGATGGAAAGTATTAATGTGCCTGTATTAGGGATAGTAGAGAATATGTCCTATTTTACACCTAAGGAACTTCCTGAGAATAAGTATTATATTTTTGGAAAAGAAGGAGCAAAAGGTTTAGCAGAGCAATTAGAGCTTCCTCTTTTAGGTGAAATTCCTTTAGTTCAATCTGTTAGAGAGGCGGCAGATGCAGGTAGGCCGGTAGTCTTGCAAGGGACGACTAGCATAGCTTTAGAGATTTTAAAAATGACTAAAAATATATTAGAATCAATTAATAAAAGAAATCTTAATTTAGCACCTACAAAATCTGTAAAATTAAGTCATTCAAAAGGCTGTTCTTAAATCTAAAATATTATGGGGATTATTACTGACAAGAAAATTATTAAAAAGATTGAAGATGCACTTCAAGAGATTAGGCCTTTTCTAGAGGGAGATGGCGGGGATATTCATTTTATTGAGTTAACGGATGATTGGATTGTAAAAGTGAAATTAGTCGGCGCCTGTAGTAGTTGTGATATAAGTATGATGACGCTAAAAAATGGTGTAGAGGTTGTGGTAAAAAAAGCTGTTCCACAAGTTAAAGAAGTTGTTGAGATTTCTTAGTCATGATCTAGTTTAAAAAAAGTGTTTTTTGAGCTTTAGCAACCCATCTTATTTAGAATAAGTATAAATTACAAAAAAGATGATTTTCTTCATACCTGAGTTATTAGAAACAATTAAATTTGCTTGCGAAAAATGGAACAGGAGAGAATATGAAGCAGCGACATAATTTAAACAGTATAATATTATTTTGTGTAATATTAATCTTTCCTTTTTCTTCTTTATTTGCAGATGATGTAGAAGCTGGAGAAAAGCTATTCAAACAGAATTGTACTGCCTGTCATATGATTTCTAGTGCCCGACTAGTTGGCCCTGGCTTAGAAGGGGTAACTGAAAAATATGAGAAAGAATGGCTAATCAAATGGATAAGAAATTCTCAGGCGTTAATTAAAAGTGGAGATGAGCGTGCTATTGCTATATATGAAGAATATAACAAAGTGGCAATGGCTTCGTATGACTTTTCTGATCAGGAATTTTCAGACTTGTTAGCTTATCTTGCTAATCCTCCTGCAAAAGAAGAGGTTGTTGCTACATCAGCTACAGGACAAATTCTTGAGGAGGGAATGAGTAATTCTACCAAATTAATGATTATATGTTTGGTGTTAGTTACGTTAGTTTTTTTACTTGTATCACTAAAAAACAGTTTAAAAAGCGCTCTAAATCAAGAAACTGAAACAATCCCTCAGACTCTTATTTCTCAATATAAAACCTTTATATCAAATAATATAAATGTTGTATTTCTTTGTGCCATTTCAGCAATTGTTATTTTTAAATTTACTTATGATGGATTAATGGGTGTTGGAGTTACTACTAACTATGCGCCAGCGCAACCAATTGCTTTTTCACATAAGTTACATGCAGGCGAAAATGGTGTAGATTGTAATTATTGCCATACAAGTGCTAGAAAAAGTAAACATTCTGGAATACCTTCCGCTAATGTTTGTATGAATTGTCATACTTATGTTAATGAGGGGCAAACAGCTTCTGGAACAAAAGAAATTCAAAAAATTTATGATGCAGTAGGTTTTGATGCTAGTACAAGAACTTACATTGCGGGCTATGAACAAAAACCAATTGAATGGATAAGAATCCATAATTTACCTGATCATGCTTACTTTAATCATTCACAGCATGTCGTTGCTGGGGGGCTTGAATGTCAAGATTGCCATGGTCCTGTAGAGGAAATGGATGTTTTATATCAATACTCTGAACTAACTATGGGCTGGTGTATAGATTGCCATAGAGACACAGAGGTTCAAATGGAAGGAAATAATTACTATACTCATTTACATGAACAGCTAAAAGAAAAATACAAAGGAGAGAAGATTACTGTTGATAAGATGGGAGGTCTAGAATGTGCTAAATGTCACTATTAATTAGATAAGAATGAAAAAGGATAAGAAATATTGGAAAGGAATAGCAGAGTTAGAAAATAATCCTGTTGTCAAAAAATTGGGGCATAACGAATTTGTAGAAGAATTGCCTCTTGATGATTTCTTATCTGAAGATTTGTCTTCTTCATCAACCTCCAGAAGAGATTTTTTGAAATTTTTAGGTTTCTCTACAGCTGCTGCTACGTTAGCTTCTTGTGAGACTCCAATTGTTAAATCTATTCCTTACGTTGTTAAGCCTGATGAGATTATACCAGGAGTTGCGAATTATTATGCTACCTCAATTTATGATGGACGAGATTATGCTAGTATTTTAGTTAAAAATAGAGAAGGAAGACCAATAAAAATAGAAAATAATAAAACATGTACTAATGCTAGAGTTCAGGCATCAGTTTTATCATTATATGATTCAGCTAGATTAAAGTATCCATTAAAGAACGGTATTGAACAGGAATGGTCTTCAATAGATGAAGAAATCAAGAGTCGCCTCTCTAATATAAGGAATAAGAAAATAGTTCTTTTAACAACAACTATAATTAGCCCTTCTATTAAGAGTATTTTAGATCAGTTTTCTCTTAAGTACCCTAATTTTGAGCATATTATGTACGATACTATTGCTTATGACGGTATTTTAAATGCAAATATGAAATCTTTTGGTTTGCGAGCTATCCCAAGTTATTCTTTTGATAAAGCTAATGTTATTGTTTCATTTGGAGCTGATTTTATAGGTAATTGGTTAAATAATGATTATTCCACGGATTATATTAATGGAAGAAATCCAAAAAATGGTAGAATGTCAAAGCATTATCAACTAGAGACAAACCTTAGTCTAACAGGCTCTAATGCAGATAAGCGTATTCCAATAAAACCGTCTGAGCAAATAATTTTACTATCAGACCTTTACACGACATTATTAAGTGGATCTAATCCTAATGATAATCGATTAAATGATATAGTTAAAAAACTACGAGCTAATAAATCTAGCTCAATTATTGTATGTGATAGTAATGATACCAAGACTCAATTATTAGTTAATAATATAAATTCTATTTTAAATAATTATAACAATACTATATCTCTGAAAAAACCTTCATTCATTAAACAGGGAGATAGCACTAAAGTAGATGATTTAATAAAAGAGATGCAAAATGGTGATGTTGGCGCATTAATAACTTATAAAGTCAACCCTTCATACAGCTTATATAATGCTGCAGAATTTAATAAGGCGTTATTAAAAGTTGATTTAACAGTCTCAACTTCATTGTATAATGATGAAACAGCATCTTTAATGGAGTATGTATGTCCTGATAATCATAATTTAGAGAGTTGGGGTGATCTTCACCCTTCTCATAACACTTATACACTGATGCAGCCAACTATTGCCCCATTATTTAATACTAGGCAATTTGAGGAGACTTTATTAAATTGGATGGATAAAAATGACTATCACGCATACTTATCTAATTTTTGGAAGGAAAAAGGTGTAAATTGGGAGAAAGCAGTACATGATGGATTCTTTGTTTTTGAAGATAAAGAACCTGAAATAACCTCTATTGCTAATTTTGATATAGACATCTTAAATTCTCAAACTATTGAAGAAGGAATTGAATTAGCTTTATATGAAAAGATAGGAATAGGAGATGGTACTCAAGCAAATAATCCGTGGTTACAAGAATTCCCTGATCCGATTTCTAGATCATGTTGGGATAATTATCTGACTATTTCTGCTAGTACTGCAAGAAAACTTAATTTAAAGAACTGGAATGTTTCAAATGGAGCATTGAATGGAAGTCTTGTAAATATTAAATCAGACACTATTACTATTAAGAATGTTCCTGTAATGATACAGCCTGGTCAAGCTAATAATACTGCAGGTATAGCTCTTGGTTACGGTAGAACTAAAGCAGGAAAGGCAGCTAATAATATTGGTCTAAATGCATTCCCATTGCTTAATTCTAAGACAATTTCTATTGAACTTGTAGATGGAGAGCATGAGTTTGCATCTATACAATTACACCATACTATGATGGGTAGAGATATGGTAAAGGAAACCTCTTTATCAGAATACATTAGTAATCCTTCTGCTGGAAACGATAGAACAACTTATCCAACTTTCAAAGGAGATTTACCTTCAGATAAACTTAGCTTATACGATGAGCATGATCTAAAAACAGGTCATTTTTGGAATTTATCAATAGATTTAACAGCTTGCACTGGATGTGGCGAATGTGTGATTTCATGCCAGGCTGAGAATAATATTCCAGTGGTTGGCAAGCAAGAAATGAGAAAAAGTCGTGATATGCATTGGATGAGAATAGATAGATACTATTCTTCTGATATGACTAAAGATATTGCCAAGGATAATGATATTTCTGCAATTGACATGTATAAAAAGATGGAGGACCCATCAGAAAATCCCGAGGTTGTTTTTCAGCCTGTTATGTGTCAGCATTGTAATAATGCTCCATGCGAGAATGTCTGCCCTGTTGCCGCAACTACACACAGTAATGAGGGGCTAAACCAGATGACATATAATAGGTGTGTTGGGACCCGATACTGCGCTAATAATTGCCCTTATAAAGTAAGGCGTTTTAATTGGTTTCAGTATTCAGATAATGAGAAATTTGATTTCAATATGAATGATGATTATGGTAAGATGGTACTGAATCCTGATGTAGTTGTTAGATCTAGAGGGGTTATTGAAAAATGTAGTATGTGTATTCAAAAGATACAAGAAATTAAATTAACAGCAAAGAATGAAGGAAGACCTATTTTAGATGAAGAGGCTCAGACAGTTTGTGCATCTTCTTGCTCAACTAATGCAATAGTATTTGGAGATGCTAACAATCCTGACAGTGAGATTTCTAAACTTAAAGAAGATGAGAGAGCGTATGATCTCTTAGACCATTTAAATGTAAATCCATCTGTTTTTTATCAAACTAAAGTAAGAAATAAATCATAATGCATAAAGAATCAAAAATAAGAGATCCATTAATTCTTGGCAATAAAACTTACCATGATATAACAAAAGATATTGCCAGGCCAGTTGAAGGTAAGGCAAATAAGTATTGGTGGATTTTATTTTCTTTGTCTGCTGCTTTGATGTTATGGGGTTTTGCGTGTATGGCATATACTATTGGTACTGGTATTGGAGCTTGGGGTCTAAATAAAACCATTGATTGGGCTTGGGATATAACCAATTTTGTTTGGTGGATTGGAATTGGTCATGCTGGAACATTAATTTCTGCAGTATTACTTTTATTTAGACAAAAATGGCGGATGGCAATTAATAGATCTGCAGAAGCGATGACTATCTTTGGTGTTGCGCAAGCAGGCTTATTTCCTCTTATTCATATGGGTAGGCCATGGCTAGCATATTGGGTTTTTCCAATACCTAATCAGTTTGGCTCACTTTGGGTTAATTTTAACTCACCATTACTTTGGGATGTATTTGCAATTTCTACCTATTTGACAGTTTCTGTTGTATTTTGGTATATTGGTCTTATTCCAGATTTTGCTATGATTAGAGATAGACTTAGTGAGAAGATATCTCCGATGAGAAAAAAGCTTTATACATTAATGGCATTTGGATGGAGCGGTAGGGCTAAGCATTGGCAGCGATTTGAAGAAGTATCTTTAGTTTTAGCTGGTCTTGCTACACCACTTGTATTTTCAGTGCATTCTATTGTTAGTATGGACTTTGCTACTTCTGTTATTCCAGGTTGGCATACAACTATTTTTCCTCCATATTTTGTTTTAGGAGCACTTTTTTCTGGATTTGCTATGGTTGAGACATTATTAATTATCATGCGAAAGGTTGTTAATATGGAGTCTTATATCACGATTAAGCATATTGAGTATATGAATGTAATTATTCTTTTTACAGGATCATTAGTTGGTGTGGCTTATATTACTGAGCTTTTTATGGCATGGTATTCTGGAGTTGAGTTTGAACAATATGCTTTTTTAAATAGAGCAACAGGACCTTATTGGTGGGCATATGCTAGTATGATGGCATGCAATGTAGTAATACCTCAACTATATTGGATATATAAAATACGCACATCTTTTGTGGCAACATTCATTTTATCTATCTTTGTTAATATTGGCATGTGGTTTGAAAGATTTGTTATTATTGTAACTTCATTGCACCGTGATTTCCTTCCTTCATCATGGACAATGTTTTCCCCTACTTTTATTGATATTGGAATTTTTCTTGGTACAATAGGCTTCTTTTTTGTGTTGTTTTTAATGTATGCCAGAGCTTTCCCAGTTGTTGCGCAAGCTGAGTTAAAAAGTATTTTAAAATCATCAGGATCAGAATATAAAAAGTAAAAGATGAAAAATAAAATTATACATGCTATCTTTGATGATGAACAAGACGTCTTAAGTGTTGTTAAAGATTTAAGAGACAAAAAAATTGATGTTAATGAAGTATATAGTCCATTTCCTATACATGGCTTAGACCCCGTTCTTGGATTAAAAGAAACTAGAATGGCAATAACTGCTTTTATTTTTGGTTGTATTGGATTGACTTTTGGGAGTTTATTAATTTATTATATTATGATATCTGGTGTTGGAAAAAGTTGGCCTATGAATATAGGAGGAAAACCTAACTTTACTTTTTATCATAATTTACCATCTTTTGTGCCAATTATGTTTGAATGTACTGTTCTTTTTGCTGGTCATTTAATGTCAATTACATATCTTTTTAGAAATAAATTGTATCCAGGAGCAACTACAACTAGCCCAGACCCTAGAACAACAGATGATAAATTTTTAGTTGAATTAATATATACAGACAATAAAGATGAGATCGTTAATTTACTTAAAAAGTCTAATGTTTCTGAAATAAATGAAAAAGATGAAATATAAATTTATAATCATTTGTAGTATTTATTTTTTCTTTACTTCTTGTAGTAATGATGGCCGTGGCTATGAGTATATGCCAAATATGTATCGCTCTCCATCGTTTGAAACATATGGAAAGAACAAAGTATTTAATGATAGTTCTAATGCTAGAAAGCCTGTAAAAGGAACTATTGCGAGAGGCTATTTAAAGACATTTAACTATGGGCCAGATTTACAAGGTTATTTATTGGCCGGTGAAGAGGCCGTAAATCCATTAGAATCTAGCAGTGATAATACTAATGATGGCAAGGTGCTTTACTCAATGTTTTGTGAGCATTGTCATGGGGTTAATGGCGCTGGAGGGGGATCTATAACGCACCCTATTTATTCTGCAATTCCGTATTATAATGATGATATGCAAAAAAGAAGATCAGGCGCTACAATGAAAAAATTAACACCAGGTCATATTTTTCATGCAATTACTTATGGTTTAAACGCAATGGGGCCACATGCTTCACAATTAACAGAGACAGAAAGGTGGAAGATAGTATTATATGTTCAAGAACTTCAGAAATACAGCAATGAATAAAACAAATAATATGTATATTACAAATAGAAGTATAAGTATTGCTTCAGTAGTTATGGTATTAATAGGAGTTTTATCAGCTATTATTGCATTTGTTACTGATCCACATTCTGCATGGACAAATCTTTTGTTTAATAATTATTTTTTCCTAGGAATTTCTTTATTTGCTGTATTCTTTGTTGCTTTACAATATGTATCAGAAGCAGGTTGGTCAATCGTTCTTAAAAGAGTACCGGAAGCTATAATGACTTTTTTGCCTTATTCTTCAGTTGTTATGTTGTTTATTGTTGTTACAGCAGTTTTACACTTTGGAGGAAATCATATTTATCACTGGCTCGAGCCTGGTATAATGACAGAAGGTTCTGAAAATTATGATTATATTATTGCTGGCAAGGAGCCATATTTAAACCCAACTTTTTTCCTAATTAGATCATTTTTATATGTTATTATTTGGGTATACTGCGCTAGAAGATTGCGACAAATTTCTTTAGAGGGAGATCTTGAAGGAGAGATAGGTGAGAAGTCATACTGGAAAGCATTAAGGGTTTCTGGTTGGTTTATTGTGCTTTTTGCAGTCACTTCATCAACAGCTGCTTGGGATTGGATTATGTCAATAGATACTCATTGGTTTAGCACCTTGTTTGGATGGTACATATTTAGTGAATGGGCGGTAATTGGATTTGCTAGTATTTTATTAATGACCCTGCTTTTAAACAAACAAGGCTATTTAAAATACTTAAACGATAGTCATATTCATGATTTAGGAAAGTGGCTTTTTGCTTTTTCTATAGTATGGACTTATATGTGGTTTTCTCAGTTTATGCTAATATGGTATGCAAATATTCCTGAGGAGGTTATTTATCATATGGAACGAATTGAATTAGATAACTATAGGTTCCTTTCTTGGTTTAGTTTGGCTATTAATTTTATTATCCCAGCCTTATTCCTAATGAGTAGAGATGCAAAAAGAAATAAAAATCGTTTGATTTTTGTATGTATAGTGGTTTTAATAGGTCATTGGATTAATTCTTATTTATTATTTGCTCCAGGAACATTGCATGATCATGGACATTTAGGAATACTTGAGATAGGTTTAGGAATAGGTTTTCTTGGCCTATTTATTAAAGTGGTATTGACTAGTCTTGGTAAAAGAGACATTGAAGTAAAGCATCATCCATTCTTAGAAGAAAGTAAACATTTACATACATAAATCATTTTTTGTTAATATATTTTAAAGGGTTGCGTTAATCGAGCCCTTTTTTTATGCTTACTTTTGCTGATATTATGAATGAAGATGATCAAATAGAATCTGAAGAGCTTAATGAAGAATTTCAGATAGATAATGTATTAAGGCCAAAATTATTTGCTGATTTTGAGGGACAAGAAAAGATAGTTGATAATCTTAAAGTCTTTATTGAAGCGGCAAGGCAAAGACAAGATGCTCTCGATCATGTTTTATTACATGGTCCCCCAGGTTTAGGTAAAACTACTCTAGCTAATATTATAGCTAATGAACTAGAAGTAGGAATTAAAACTACTTCAGGACCTGTATTAGATAAGCCTGGTGATTTAGCAGGATTACTTACTACATTAGACGAACGAGACGTCCTTTTTATTGATGAAATACATAGGTTGAATCCAATTGTAGAAGAATATTTATATTCTGCTATGGAAGACTATCATATTGATATTATGATTGAGTCTGGTCCAAATGCAAGAACTGTTCAGATTAAAATTAATCCATTTACATTAATAGGAGCAACAACACGTTCAGGCTTATTAACTTCTCCATTAAGAGCTCGTTTTGGTATTAACTCTAGATTAGAATATTATAAATTAGATTTGCTATCAAATATTGTCAATCGTTCTTCAGCAATATTAGATGTTAGTATTGAGAGAGATGCAGCATCTGAGATTGCGGGTAGAAGTAGAGGCACTCCTAGAATAGCAAATGCACTTTTAAGAAGGGTAAGGGATTTTGCTCAGATTAAGGGAAATGGAACTATTAATAAAAGTATTACGCAGTATTCTTTAACAGCATTGAATGTTGATGAACATGGTTTAGACGCTATGGATAATAGAATCTTATCAACTATTATTGATAAATTTAAAGGTGGACCTGTTGGCTTAACAACTATCTCTACAGCTGTAGGTGAACAAGCAGGAACTATTGAGGAGGTATATGAACCATATCTTATACAGGAAGGATATCTAATGCGCACTCCTAGAGGAAGAAAAGCAACTGATTTAGCATATAAACATCTGGGGAGAGTAAATTCTTCTAATCAGAAAGATCTATTCTAGGATATTTTATCAAATACCTCTAGTATAACTGTCTTGTGTTGTGAGAATGTTGTAAGTGTCCAGATTTTTAAAGTAATAACTTCTTTTTTGTTTAGCCAGTTTGCGCTTTTTGTGAGTTCTTTTTTGAAAAGCTTTTTGTCAAAACTAACTTTTTTTAGGATATTTTTACTGAATTCTAACATAGTTGATAATGTTTATATTTAACAATAACAATAAAAAGAGAAAATTATTGTTTTTCACCCCAACTATATGACTCATTTTCTAAACCGGCAAGAGTTAATACTCTATCAATCACTGTAGAAGCAAGTTCTTCAAAAGTGTTAGGATTACTATAAAAAGATGGTGTCGCAGGGCATATAATTCCTCCAGCCTCAGTAATTACCTTCATATTGTTTATGTGTATTAAATTAAGAGGGGTTTCTCTCGCTACAATAATGAGTCTTCTTCTTTCTTTAAGTATAACGTCAGCTGCCCTTGTAGTTAAATCATTGCTGATTCCTCCAGCGATACGTCCCATAGTACCCACTGAACAAGGGCAAATAATCATTGTAGAATAATTAGCTGAACCACTTGCAAAAGGAGCCATAAAATCCATTTTATCATAAAATCTAAATGGATATTTTTTATAATTAGTATTAGTGAGTTCTTTTTCCCAAACGAACTTTGCATTGTCACTTAATAAAACTCCAACTTTATCGATTTGTTCATTAAGTTGCATTAATTTATCAAGTAGTACTTTAGCATAGATTGCTCCACTTGCACCAGTTATTGCTACAATAATTTTGTGTTTTTTTTTCATCATGATAGATTATATTTTATACTAAAACTTAATACTGAATTATATTTCCCTTTCTTATTTGAATTAAATAAATCTCTTAAGCCTTTGAAATTATCTTCAGTTCCAATTGGTAATAAAGAACTAGATACTCTAGTGTTAAGATGGATTCTTTCTGAATATTTGTAATCTATTCCTAAAAATAAGCCTACATCATATTCTATAAAAGGATTTTTTTCAGATTCCAGTTTTGATGTTATGTCATTATAATATCCATCAATTAAATATCCTAAAAGACCTCCTGCTTCAATTGCTAAAATACTATTTTGTTGGTATTGTAGTAATAAAGGGACTTCAATGTATGATAATGATATGTCAGCAATTCTATTTTCATTCATTTTTGGATTATTACTACCTTTTTGTATGTATTTCATTTCCATTTGAAAGCTAAGCATTTGAGAGATGTTCTTATTTGCAAAAACTCCAACTAGTATTCCTGCTTTATTAAATCCTGCTAAATCATCTCCTCCAACTTGAGAAGTACTGATGCCTAAAATAATACCCCCTCCAAAATTTTGTCCTTGAATATTAGAAATAAGAAATCCACAAAAAAGCAATGCCACAGATCTTTTTAGCATACTATCTTAAACTAATTCCCAGACCAAGTGTAGCGGTTGGGTATTTTGCTAAAGTGTAATCTGCATGAATAGTTACAAGAGTCATGTTTAATCTTAGACCAATATTTGCTCTTAAATTATTATTGCTATCAAAATCTACACTTATTTCGTCATCAAATAAGACTCCACCTAAATCAAAGTTAGCATCTGTAGAAAAAGTGGTTGTTGAGGAATTATATCCTAATCCTGCATATGCAGTAATCATTAATAGTTTTCTTGAAGCAATTAGATTTATTGTTGTTGCTTTTGTACTTAAACCAACATTTTGCCCCTTGATTTCCATTTCAGCATTAAGAGAAGTGTAGCCTCCTTGCAAAGAAAGACTCATTGGGATTGCATCTCCAATTGCAGGTATCCATTGTAATAAATCATGTTTTAATCCAACTCCCAGAAGATTGATTTCAATGCTTTTATCTCCACCCTTACCAACATTAATATTTGGAATAAATCTAATATCAACAGCTGTATTTTTCATTAGTCCAACTCCAGCTTGAATAATTGGAAGTGGAACGATTGGAATATCAAAACCTCCGGGCAACTTAAATTCAATAGTATCGTTATAGGTCATGTCTTGCCCATTATTACTACCGATAATTGTTGATGCATCATTTGCATTTGAGGTAAAGGTATTTCCGCCAGCATCTTTAATATTAAAAGTTTGTGCAGATTTAGGAATTATTACTGTATTTAAACTTAAAGTAAAATCAAAGCCCCCTAAACTATGAGGTTTGGCTGTATTATACCATCCATTATTTAGTCCTCCTGCAAAACTCTCAGCCATTGGACTAAAATATGCTTCAATTAATTTTTCTCCTTGAGTTATATCTTCTGCAAGAATAACCTGAGCATAACTATTTATTGTAAACAAACTAGCCAATAATATAAATAAATATTTTTTCATTATTTTAAATTTTTAGTTATTTAAATAAGCTTCTTCAGCTTGTAATACCTCTTTAGTATTCGTATTGTAGATATAAGCTATTACACTCATATTAGATGGATTCCATCCGCCAGCATTTCCATTTCCATTTGATGCTTCATTTTCAGAATAATTGATGTTGAACTGTTCTAAATCAGAAAGATTAATGTTAAAGCTAGTAGAAATAACCTCATCTCTTAAAAGATTTTCCGCATTTGAGAATCCCCCATTATAAATAACAGTTCTTAAAACATGATTGTGCTCATAATCTTGAATATTTTCGCTCCCATCTTGTTGCCAATTAATAATATTATTTTCTGTCAAGCAGACAAATAGGTTATGATTATTAATAATATTATTTTCTAAAAGAATTGAGATATTTATTTCATTAGTATCAGCATTTATTGTAATAAGAAAATCAATTTCTTTTTGAAGTTCAGTTGCTACTATGCTTGCCCATTCATCTTTTCCTAAGATATGATTTTCATCTGAAATACCACTTCTATTTACCATTCCTTTTGGTAATCCTATTGCTGAAATATTATAACTTTCATCTAATTCGTCACCCCATTTTGTTCGAAAATCATAATCGAAATCATTTCCTAATGGATAAGGTCCAGCAAAATAATCGCCTATATGAATTGCCATTCCAATAATTTGATCTTCATAAATATCACGTATTGATTCTAATTCTCTAGCTGCATCTGGGCAATAGGAACATCTATGACCAGTAAATTTTTCTATTAAAACTTTTTTATCTGGATTTACATAAGCATCTAAATCTGTGAGATAAGGTTTTTCTACTTTTTCACAAGCAGTGAAGCTAATAATAATGCTTAATAGTGTAATGTATTTTTTCATTTTAAAAACTTGATGTTATGCTTAAATTAAATCCATTTGAGGAAGGAACGGTTTTACAAACTCCTCCTACACAAAAAATCCCTTCTCTCTTTTTTCCATAACCAACTTCAAACCGATTTGCTCCTTTCATAAAACCGGCATTTAAATTTACATAATGTAATTGTTTCTTTATATCTTCATTCCCCCAGTTATACATGTCTTGTATTTGAAAAAACCAATTTGGAGAGATCGTATATTCTACAAGACCCATACTCCAATCTCCTTCAGCTAATTTTTTAGCACTTTCTAATTGAATAGAGCCTAATCTTTGTAATTCAGTTCTAATAGAGTGCCCATTTTTAATTTTATAACTTATATCAGCAACTAATATTGTAGAGTTAATCACTCCATAATCACCAGTTGGCTTTCCTTCTATAAAATCTTTATTATAGGTTTGATTAGCAATTATACATGTGGTTTTTATTTTTTTATTTATTTTTTTATTTATTTCAAGATTCAT
>MDSW01063648.1_pt1 | contig 24240 bp, 12 predicted proteins | sample 811171 | NCBI WGS metagenome assembly MDSW01 (sample SAMN05326641, study PRJNA326480) | marine metagenome | isolation source: seawater | place: Atlantic Ocean: North West | collected 2012 | reverse complement strand
CGGCGGCGCCCTCCGCCGCCGCCGCCGCCGCCGCCGCCGCGAGCGCTTCCTTCAGCGCCTCCTCGCCGCACTTGGCGCGCGTCTCCTCGTCCAACGACGGCATGTGCTCCAACAGAAGCGACGCGGGGGTGATCAGCGGGAGCGCGTACGTCTCCGCGGTCGTCAGCGCGAGATCCTCCGCGAACGACAGCGGCGGCCCGCGGACGACCGCGCGGATCGGCGCGAGGCCGTTGCCTTGCAAAAATTCCTCGGCGACGGCGGGCATGCCTCCGACGAGCTCGGGGACGAGCTCCCACTTGTCCTCCTCCTTCTCCTCCTTCGGATCCTCGGGCGTCGCGGCGGCGGCGGTGGCGTCGTCTTCACCCTCCGCGGCGTCTTCGGCCTCCGCGGCGACGGTTGACGTTCCATCTTCCGCCGCGTCTGAGTCTTTCTCCTCCGCGACCTCCGCCTCCTCCTCCGGCGCCTCCGGCTCAACCGCGGGCCCGAACCCGCCGACGTGCGCCCTCCACTCCCGCCCCCCCGCGCCCACGACGCGCGTCACGTCCGACGGCACCACGTTCACGTTCAGCATCGCGACGCCCTCCGCGCCGCCGCCGGATGATGGGGCGTCGCCGACGACGCGCGACGACGCCGTCGCCGCCGCCGCCGCGACGGGGACCCTCACGAGCGGCGCGTCGAAGGCGCGCGCGATGCTCTCCGCGATGAACCGCTGCGTCGGGTGCGGCGCCTCGTCCGTGAGGAGGAGGTACCGGTCGATGTCGCGCTCGTTATCTTTCTCTTCTTCCCCCGCGACGACAATTGACGTTCCATCTTCTTCCACCGCCGACGCCTTCGCCGCGAGCTTCGCGCAAAACGTCGCGAGATTCTTCACGTGGCAGCACGGAATCACGTTATCGCCGTCGCCGTACACGCACACGGGCTTCCCCTCCCACGCCGCGCGCATGGACGCGAGGAACCCGTGCTCGAACTCGCCGCCGCCGTACAGCGCGCCCGGGCACACGACGTGCGTCTCGAGGAGGCCCGGGACGGCGGCGCGGACGACGACGCGTTCGCCGTCCGCCGTCGCCTTCGCCGCGCCGAACGCGAGCCCTCTTCGCGCGACGTCCCTCGTCGTCAGGGCTCCGCCGGGACCGTCGAGCGGCTTCGCGTTCGCCCACGTCGCGATGGACGAGACCGCGATGACGACTCTGGTGGGGAAGTCCGTCGGGGTGGCGTCCATTGGGATGGATTCGCGCAGCGCCGCCATCGCGGCGCGAACTGCATCGATGTCGGGGTGGAGTTGAATGGCGTCAGGTGGAGTTGAAAGGCCTTCGTCGAGGTGTGTCGGGATTGAAAGCGAGGTGTGGGCGTAGAGATGCGCCGGGGAAAGTCCTTAAGGATCGGCGTTCACCACGCCGACGCGGTCGTATGGGGACCAGTGTGAGATAGAACGCGCCTCGGATTGGGGACGCGTTCGGAAGCGGGAGGATCACGACGTCCGCGCGCGTCAGCGCCTTCATCGCGGCGTCGTCGTGCGCCTGGAGAGGAGGAGGAGGAGGAGGAGGAGGAGGAAGGGTGGGGGGGGGCGTAAGCGGGGATGGTCGCGATTGATGAGGACGCCGAGCGGGGCGGGATCCGACGAGGGGCGCGCAGCGTTCGGCGTCGAAGGTTTGCTCTGCTAAACGGGAGGATCGATCCGATCGAACGGTCGATCGCTCGACGCGCACCGCGTGGCCGTGGTCGACGAGGAACGACTCCGTCGCGTAGTCGAGGTCGTCCTCCGACGTCCTCGAGCAGCTCACGTCGCAGCCGGCGTCGCGGAACGCCCGGCCGAGGGCGACGCCGAGCCTGGAGTCGCCGTCGCCGACGAAGACGCGTCGCGTCGCGAGCGGCGCGGTCGAAGAAGCCATGGCGACGACGACCGCGCGCGCGCCGCGACGACGACGGACGCGCCGGACGCTCAGACGCTCAGACGCTCAGACGCTCAGACGACGACGACGACGACGACGACGCGCGCCTTACGCCCTCGCGACGACGACGACGACGCGATTCCTCGCGTGCACCGCGCCGGGGGCGTCGTCGGTTGTGGACGGCAGCGCGCGGATTCCCCGTTTTGGAAGGGCGGATTGGCATTTCCTCGGTTTGATGACCCGTCGCGTCGTCGTCTCAGCTGCTCGACAGTAGCAGAAAAGTCTAATATTCACCCGAGCGAGACGCTTCTCTCCCTCTCCCCCTCCCTCCCTCCCACATCGCGCGCCTTCCTTCGTCGCGTCGCGTCGCGTCACAGCGTGTTCTTCTTGACAACGCCCGGGTACCCGCGCCAGATCTTCCCGACGTCCGGGTTCCACCCCGCCGCCGCCGGCCGCAGCGACGGGTGCGTGTAAATCTCCGCGGTGAAATCCGCGGGGGGCGCCTTCGCCGCCTCGCCCAACGGCACGCTCCAGCCGCTCCCGTTCCCAAACTCTTTCCTCAGCGACAGGTTATACCGGTACAGATAATACGGCACCGTGGCGTACAGCAGCAACCCTGGGAACCACGCTTGTTTGCTGAACATGACGCACGAGGTGAACGCCTGCGCGACGAAGATGCTCCACGACACCATCTCCGTCACCGTGAACCACATCGAGCCGCTGCTCTCGTACCCGCGCTCGTAGACGTACATGACGTGGTACCGCCACACGATGAAGTTGGCGATGAAGAATAAGAGGCACACCGGGGCGAGTATGGGCGCGCTCACCGCGAAGGTGAAGCCGAGCATGATGATCATCATGAACACGCCAACCTCTCGGCCCATTCGAACGCCGCGAGGGGAGTACTTGACGGTCCGGTCGCGGGGCGTCACCGCGCAGCCTAAGAAGCACAGATATTTGCGCACGGCCCAGCATATGATCCCCGGGTGAGGGAGTATGAGTCGCTGGATCGGCGTGTATATCGCTCGGAAGACGACGAAGACGAGGAAGAAGTTTGAGGTGATCGGAAGCAACATCCCGAACTGCTGCTGCGTCGTGTACGTCGTCGACGTGATCCCCAAGGCTTCCTCGAAGAACCCGCCCAACGCGCCGCCGGTGATGCCGCCGACGAGGACGTTGACTAAGACCCAGCAGAAGTAGTACCCCAGGAAGCGGCGGTCCGTCGCGGATAAGCTCGCGTGCTTGTTCTGCGCTTGCACCAGGTACAGCATGAAGAAGGACACGACGAACGTCTCCCAGAGCGTCAGTAGAATCGGCGGGAGAAGGCCGGAGATGAGGACGTTGAACGGCTTCGCTTCGCTGCTGCAGTACCACTCCAGGAAGCCCTCCATCCCAACGGGCGGGTCCACGACGCACGCGGACGCGAGCCCCACGGTGAAGATGCTCGACGGGAAGATGATCAGCAAGAACACGAACGGCATGATGACGAACACGCGGCGTTTGCTGTGCTTGGACCGCGTCATCAACGTCTGCCAGTTGACGTTATCGGGGCCGGGCGCGGGGCGGCACCGGAAGTTGCGGCGCGAGCCGGAGTGAAGAAGGCACTGCGCCGCCTCCGCGGCAGCCTTTTGCGTCGCGAACACGCAGAAGCACGACGGTCCGGGCTCGCCGGACAGCGCAGCCTCGCGCGCGATCACGATCTCGCGTTCGCATTTTTTCAAATCGTCGACGGCGGCGTCCACGACGGTCAACACGCGCCAATCTCGCTTCGTGTACCGCGTCTGGTACTTCCCCGCCTCTTTCCTTCGAAGCTTCACCACGGTGTTATACAGCTCGTCGCGTTTGTCCAGCAGACGATCCGTCGGGCGGTGGTCGAAGACCGGGATGATCCCGCGGAAGTCGTCCGGGAAGAGCGACTCGAACATGTCCTCCACGGCGTCCGTGGGAAAGTGCTCGACGATTCGCCCGTCGTCCTCCACGTACCGCGTCGGCACCAGGTCCGTCATCAACACGACGTAGTTCGCCGCCCACACGGACACGATCCTGTGCGCCTCCGGGTCGTACGTGTTCACCGTTCTTCGCCCGTCGACGTCCGGGCACGGCATCTGGATGAACCGCGCCGCGCGCGCGGCGCCCTTCTGCTGCGATTTGGTCTTTTCGATTCCGCCGTCGCCGAAACTGAAACCGCCGCCGCCCTTCCCGCCGCCACCCTTCCGCGACGTCGCGCCGCCCCTCTCCATCGCGTCCATCGCGTCCGGGGGCTCCATCGCGTCGTGGTGGTGGTGGTCGTCGCTGGTTCGTCTCTTATTACCGTGGAACGAGTCGTCGTCGTGCTCGTGCCCGTAGTCGTAGTCCTCGTCGACGTCGTCCAACGCCCTGTTGAAAGCGACGTCGGGGTGGAGTTCAAAGGCGTCAGATGGAGTTGAAAGGCAACGCGGGCGGGGATTGAAAGCGAGGGGCGGGCGGAGAGAATCGCCGGGAAAAGTCCTTAAGGATCGGCGTTCACCACGCGAACGGGAGCGTATGGGAAGCGGTCGGGCGAACGCCGTGAAAATTACGCACCACGCCTCGAACTCCGCGAGCTCGTCCTCGTCCGGGTCGATGTTCAGCCCGGTCCACCACTCGTGCTTGATCGCGACGTCGGGGGCGTCAGGGTCGTCGTCCGAGTCGTCGAACTGGAGGGTCATAGCGTTCGGGTCGTCGTCGCCGCCGCCGGCGGCGGCGCCGCCGTTCGCGTCGCCGCGAGGGGTCGCGCCGTCGAGACCGGCGAAGCCGCTGCGGTTCGACGCGTGCGCCGCGGGCGTCGTCGCGTCGAAAGCGTCGAACGCGTCGCCAGAGCCCCCGCCGCCGCTCTTCTGGCGCTTGTGACGCGCGTGCCGCCGCCGCGCTTCGACGATGTGGTCTAAGATCAAGCGGTCGTGCGCCGCGAGCGCGGACGCCGGGGGGATGGCAGCGCCGCCGCCGCGGTCGCCGCCGCGGTCGCCGCCGCGGTCGCGGTCGCCGCCGTGTCCGCGCGCGAGGCCGGCCATGTCCGCCGCGTGCAAATCGCCGGTCAGCTTCGTCGGCGTCGGCGCCGAGACGTTGGACCCGCCTCGCTCGTGCCGGAACGACCCGAGCTCGGTGCGTCGCAGGAGCTTCCTTCCATCGTTCGGCGGGTTGGCCGCGTCGCCGCCGTGACCGCTCGCGTCGTGACCGCTCGCGTCGCCGCTCCCGCCGCGTTCGCGTTGCTCGCGTTCGCGTTCGCGTCGTCGTCGCTCCGCGTCGCCCACCTCCAATCGATTCGTCGCCGCCATCTTCGACGCCTCGTTCGACGCGATCCCGCCGAGCCCTAACGTCGCGAACACGTCCCCGATCGTCGCCGCGGCGGTCTTCCGTCGTCGTCGCCCGTTGTCGGCGGCGTCTCTACCCCCGCCGCCCCCGCCTCCGGCGGAGGCGTCTCGGTGCGGCGCGCGCGCGCGCTCGTCGAACGCGTCGTCGCTGAAGCCGTATCGTCCGCCGGCCGTCGCGGAGAGACGTCGGGCGCCGCCGCCGCCGCCGCGCGCCGAGTCCCTCGGCGTCGCGGCGGCGGACGAGGGCACGGACCGGACGTCGACGGAGAGGTTCCGGTTCCGGTTCGGCGAGGACGCGGACGCGGACGCGGACGCGTTCTGCGTCGTCCGCGCCGCCGCCGCGGACTCGCGCTCGCTTCGCAGGCGCTGGAGAAAATTTTCGCCGTCGCCCCCCTCCGATCGCCCGCCGGCGCCGGCGTACGACTCGGTCACCGGCCCGGGCGCGACGTCGATCGCGACGTCGTCCGAGCTCGCCGCCGCCGCCGCGGCGGCTCGCTCGCGCTCGGCGCGCTCCCTCGCGACCTTCTCTTTCGCGGCTTTCAGCCCCCCTCTCAGCCCCGCCGGCACCCGCGCCTGCCGTCCCGTCTGCGAGAGCAACGCCGGGGGCTCTCTCGCCGCGCGCTCCGCGAGCTCTCTCTCGCGCTCTTCGGCCGCGATGCGCTCCGCCGCGGCCTCCTCCCTTCGCGTCTTATCCACCGCCCTCTGCGCGGCGGCGATCGCAATCGCGTCGAGGTCGTTCGCGTCCGCCGCGGACAGCGACGAACATTGCCGCGCGAGGGACCCTTGGCGCGTGAGCGCGGGGGGCGCGTCGAACGGGTTCGCCTCTCCCGCCTCCTCCGCGGCGGCGACGACCGCGGCTTTCGCCGCCTGCTGCTCCTTCAGCGCCTTGATGTTCCGCTTGAGTTCTTTCAAGCCGCGGCGTCGGCGACCGCCGCCGAAACCTCCGACCGGCCGCGGCGCGTGCGATCCCGCGCGCGTCGACCCGCTTCGAACGCTGGCGTCATCGAACGCGGACGGCGACGCGCCAAACGCCGCCGCCGCGCGCGCCGTCGGCGACCCCGCCGCGCTCGTCGATCCCCCGTCGGGACCCTCCCCGACGCCGTCTTCGCGCGGCGCCGGCGGCGGCGACGTCGTCGGCGAGTCAGGCGGCGACGCGCCGCCGTCGTCGCTCCCCGCGGGGTCGGTCTCCTTCGCGCTCTTCGCAGCGTCCGCCCTCTTGGATTTTTTCAAACGCTTCTTCGACGCCGACGCGAGCATGCTGCGTCGGACGCCGACGCTTCCCTGTTGGTGGCTACCATCCTTCGCGACGTCCCCGGTCTTCTTCTGCGCGAGGACGGGCGTCGATAACAACGCCATCGCCGCGAGCGTGTTCGCGCCGCCCCACTGCTTCTTCTTCTTACCGTGCTCCGCGCTCGGCGACCCCGGGTCTTCTCCTCCCTCGCCGCTGAGCCGCCGCCGCGCGCCGCCGCCGCCGTCGTCGACGTCGCCGTCGCCGTCGCCGTCGCCGACGTCGTCGTCGTCCTTCCCGGGTCCCGGACTCTTCGCGACGGCGTCGCGCATCTTGTTCACGTCGATCTCCGCGTTCACCTCGCGCCCCTGCGTCAGCATCTGCTGCAGGATCGACTTCGGCATGTGGACGGCGCGCCACAAGTTGGTGTCTCCCGACGTGGACAAGTACAGCTGTCGAAGCAACGCGAACGTTCGCGTGTGTCGCCGGAGGAGCCACGTGGCGTACAGCATGATGCCCCACAGGACGACGACGTGGAGCCATAGGACGCTGGATTCTTGGCCGATGTTCGCGACCGTCGCGCGCATCAATTTCGAGTCTGCGCGGAGGGCGGAGGAGGAGGAGGAGGAGGAGGAATGGATCGATGGTTGGTTCGATGAGAACGACGAGAACGAAGCGGAAAAAGAGCGAAGAAAGCGATATGGCGACGTCGAGTCCGAGTCCGAGCGGTCCGCGCCGCCGCCGACGCACCCATCCCCGACGGCACGGCGTCGTCGGCCGTGTGCGTGGCGATCCAGTACGCGCGCTGCCTGTCGAGTTCTTTCCCGGTCGTGTGCACGGGAATGAGCACGAAGACCGCCACGATCGTCACGGGGAGGAACAGCTGAGGGTCGTTCCATACAAAAATAGTTCATCGGTCAGTTGAAAGGAGACGCGATCAAATGTTGAAACCGGACGATGGGTGAAAAACTTTTGTATAGAACGCACCTGGATGCCAAACTGCGAGACGCGAATGAACGCGAGCGCGTCGATGCCCGCGGTCGCGACGAGCTCCTTGTCCGGAACCTTGAGGACGTGGAACATCCATCCGAACACCGCGTCTTTCAGCGTTCCCGTGGGGTACGGCAGCGGCGGCGGGCGGTGCGTCTGCGGCGGGGGAGGCGGGAGGGCGGGAGGGGCGGTCGGCGGCGGGGGAGAGCGGAGGAGGGCGTCGAGCGCGGTGCGAGATCCGGCGCAAAAAGTTCATCTTTTCGAAAAAAAAAAGTCAAGTCGGCGCGCGGACGACGACTGGACGGGATCTCACCAGGTTGCGGAGCCGTCTTCGCCCGAAGAATATCGGCGCGACCGTGCGGATCTTCCCGAACAGCAGCAGCAAGAGCGCGGCGAGCACGGTGAAGACGCTGAGCGATATCAGGATCGACGTGTCGCTCACGTCGAAGTAGAGGCACTCGCTGACGTTCTCGCACACGATGGTGCCGCTCGGCGACGGCGGCGGCGACGGCGGCGGCGGCGGGCTGCTCATGGCCGCGGAGGGCGGCGAAGGCGGCGGCGGCGACTACGCGTCTGTCTTCGCCCGCCCGCGCCCTCCGCCGCGTCCCTTCGCGTCGCGGCGCGCGCGACGCTCGTCCCCGCGCGCGGACGAACTACGCCGCGTTCGCGTCGCAGGTGCTTTAAAACCAGCGAAGCTGCCGCTGCCGGCGAGCTGCGGACAAATTCTACCTGTTTCTTACTGTGCATCATACGACTGTATCGGTCGTTTACCCGTTTCGAACCACGTTCCGTACGTTCGAATCGCGCGAAATCGGTGGCTGTGAGCGCTTCGACGCGCGAGCGCCCGGGCGACTTCGACGCGCGCGCGCACCGGCCGCGCACCGACGCCACGATGCCCCCGAAGGCCGCCGCCGAGGATGAGACCGCGCCCGTGGAAGTGAAGGGGATCAAGATGTCCGAGGTCGAGAAGCACTCGAGCGCGGACGACCTGTGGCTCGTCATCGACGGTGCGCCGCGCGGTCGACCGATCGCGCGTCCTCCCCCCCCCTTAAGCGTGACGTGTCGCGGTTCGGTCGATCTCTCCCGTCGCGCGTCGTCCTCCGCGCGATGCGGTTCTCCCGCAGAATCGCTCCCGCTGACGCTCTCCTCCTCCTGCCCACCTTCGCGACAACGGCGACGACGCCATCGCAGGCAAGGTGTACGACGTGACGCCGTTCATGGACGACCACCCGGGCGGCGGAGAGATCATGCTGTCCGCGGCGGGGAAAGATGGCACGCAAGATTTCGAAGACGTCGGGCACTCGCCGCACGCGCGCGAGCTCCTGAAGAAGTTCTACCTCGACGAGTTCGCCGGCGGCGCGGCCTCGGGGAAGGCGGCGACGAAGAGTGGGGGCGGCGGCGTCAGCATCATCGCGGTGTTGCTGCCGCTTCTCGTCGTCCTCATGGCGTACTTCGCGTCCAAGTTGTCTTAGGCGCGTTCTCCTCACACTGGTCCCCGTACGACCGCGTCGGCGTGGTGAACGCCATTCCTGAAGGACTTTTCCCGGCGCCTCTCGACGCCCACACCTCGCTTTCAATCCCCGCCATCGACGCCTTTCAACTCCACCTGACGCCTTTCAACTCCACCCCGACGTTCGCTCGTATGGAACGGCCCTCAGACTAATCACACGGACAGACGCTCGGAAGAAGGCGAGGCGGCTGGCGGAGGACGCCGCGGGCTCGAGGAGACGCCGACCGTCGCCGGCCGCCGATCATTCATTTTTTACCCACCCCGCATCGCATCGCGCGCGAGCCGCTCTAGCGCACACCGGACGGCGGCTCGTTTAATACACAACACACTACGCACGCCGGTCAACTCTCGTGTCATCCGCGGGGTATCTTCGCCTTCGTTGATGACTAGTTTCGCGGACCCCCCGGTGTGACGAGAAGTCATCACCCGTCTCATCACAGCTAGCTAGGCCTCCGCGTCTTTACCGTCCCACGGGCGAAATCTGAGCTCGAACAGGACGCACTCCTCGTCCACGAACCCGACGTCGTCTCCGGGTATCTCCCTCACCTCGAAATGTTCCTCGCACGTCTTCCGAAACGCGCGAAACGCGTCCGGGCACCGCTCTTGAAGACACACGAACGCGACGCCGTCTCTTCGTCGCAGACATCGCCGAATGCACCGCACGAGCGGCGCGACTAAAGATTCGTTGAAGACGACGTCCGTGGCGAGGACGACGTCGTACGGCCCTAACTCCACGACGTCGGAGAGGTGCTCGTCCGAGGTCCAGTCCAGCGGCAAGGCGCCGACGCCGCGCGCGCGTCCGTCGCCTTTCTTCGCCTTCAGAGCGACGCGCGTTCTCTCGTGCGCCTCCGCGGCTTCGCGAAGCGCGCCCTCGTTCGCGTCGACGTTCTTCCTCAGCAGCGGCATCGCGTCCGGGTGGTCGGTGACGATGACGTTCTTCGCCCCGAGCGCGGACGCGACCATCCCGAGGAGCCCGCAGCCCGCGCCGAGCTCGACGACGTCGCATCGCGCGAACCTCTTCCCGCGCGCGATCGCGCGCCCCTCGCGCGCGCGTCGTCGAAGGTATCCCGCGAGGCAGAACGCGGACTCCCACACGATGCCGCCGCAGGAGTCGTGCAGGCTCTGGTCCTGCCGCACGCGCAGCTCCACGGTCGGACCGGCGTCCTCGACCTCGTGGTCGCGCTCGCGTTTCGACACGCACTTCCGCCCCCCCGCCTGGAGCACGCCATCAGCAGGGACGTAGGTGCCGTCGCCTCGAGGCTTCTCGATGACTCCGCGCCCGACCGACGGGACGGGCAGCGTGTATCGCACCACCTCCGCGTTCGCGAGGTCGAAGAACCCCTCCGCGACGCCCGCGGGGCCCGCCGCGTCCTTCGCCGCGGCGGCGACCACGGTCTGGTAGTGCAGCGACGACGCGTCGCCGCCGGGCATCGCGCCCGCGCGTCTCGTTCGCATCGATCGGGCCGACGTTCTGTTCTTCTGGGCGCGTTTCTCACCAGGTGCGTTCTATACACTGATTCCCATACGACCGCGTTGGCGTTGTGAACGCCGATCCTTAAGGACTTTTGCCGGCGCCAGATCTTTTTCAAACTCCATCCAGCCCGCCCGCCAGGCCATAACGCGCCGCGCCTCGGAGTCGATCGCGCGCGCCCCGCCGGCGAGACTCGCGCGCCATGGACGACGACATCGCGTCGTGGGTCGCGGAGGAGGCGAACCGCGACGCGGGCTACAGGAGACCCGCGAGCGCGCGCGCGCGCGGCACGCCGCTCGGCGCGGGCGACGCCGCCGCGTCGCGCGCTCGCGCGGCGCGTTTCGCCGTCCCGGGCACGCCCGCGACGCCGATGCACGCGCATCTCGAGCGCGGGGACGACGCCAAGGCGTTCGGCACGGAGGTGTTCCTGCGACGCGCGCGCGAACCCGGTGCGCGACCGCGCGGATCTCGACCCGCGCCGCCTCCGTCGTTCGCCTCTTTCATTTCATTCATCGTCGTCGTCGCTCGTCCGATCGTAAGACATCGCTCTCTTCCCCTCCCCTCCGCCGCCGCGATATCGCATCGATCGACGCGCGCGCGCTGACCCATCGCGCTCCATCCCTCCGTCCATCCATTGACGATCGATCGAACGAACGAACGATCCAACAGTCGCGCCCGCGACCGCGCGCGCGCCGACAGCCTTCGGCGGGTTCGCCGCCGGCGGCGGCGGCGGCGGCGGCGGCGGCCCCAAGTCGGCGGCGCCGCCCGCGTCCGCGGCGCGTCGCGGCGACCGCTCCCCCGACGAGAACGCGGACCCCACGCGCGCCGCCGCATACGCCGCCGCCGCGTCGCTCGCCGCCGCCGCGGACGCCGCCGCCGCCGCGCGCGACCTCGAGACGGACGACGCCCCGGACGCGCGACGGGAGGAGTACGCGTTCGCCGACGTGCTGGCGGCGGCGGATCGAAACGAGATCGCCGCGGGCGCCGCCGCGGCGTGCTTCGAATCCGCGTGCTGGGAGCGCGCGTACGAGCTGCGAGACGCCGCGACGAGCGCGGTGCACCGCACGCACAAGGCGGCGGAGCTGAGCGCGGAGGCGGACGCGCTGGAGAGAGAAGCCGGGACGTGGTCGTTGATTTGGTTCCTGCTGGGCGACGGCGCCGTCGCCGAGCGCGAAAACGCCGCGTCGGAAGCGGACGCGAGAGAGGTCATGCGCGCGAGGCAAACCCTCGGCGGCGACCCGGCGTCGGTGTACGACACCGGCGTCGAGAACCCCAAGCCGACGCCGCCGCCGCTCAGCGCGCGCGTTCGAATGGCGGCGCGCGACGAGGAGAACGACCCGGTGACGTTTCGAATCGGCCGCATCGTCGCGTGGCTCGAAGGCGCGACGCGCGCGGCGCTCGAACGCGCCGGCGACGTCGACCACGAGTTCGAGTTCGCGGACAACGAGTGCGCGCGGCGAGAGACCGCGAACGCGCTGGACGCGCGCGCGACGACGGACGGGCGAGGCGCGTCGTTGTCGCGCGCGTTGGACCCCGACGGCCCGACGCGAACGCGCGCGGGGCTGCATCCGACCAACGCGGACGGCGAGACGCGGCTCTTGCGCGCGGTCTGGCGGCTCGTTCGCGGCGGGATGATCGACGGCGCGCGGGAGCTGTGTGTGCGCGCGGGGCAGCCGTGGCGCGCGGCGTCACTCGGCGGTGGCGTGGGGTGGGGGCCCGCGCCCGTCGGCGCGGCGGCGGATCGCGCGTTTAAGGCGTCCGCCGCGGGGGTCATCGCGGAGGCGCTGTCGGCGGCGGCGGCGGCGCGCGGCGCCGGCGCCGGCGGCGGCGGCGACGACGACATGGAGACGGAGGAGGGCGCCGCGAGCGTCGTCGTCGTCGACGAGGGCGCGCTCGCGGCCGCGGTGAAGGCGTCCGCGGACGGCGACGCCGCCGCCGCGGAGGACGAAGAGGTCGCCGCGGAGTGCGAGCACGGCGGCGGCGTCGCGAAGCGAGCGCTGTGGAAGTGGGCGTGCTCCATGACCGCGATGCAGTGTTGCGGCGGCGGCGGCGGAGGAGGAGGAGAACCGTCGTCCACGTCCGCGCTCGCGCGGTACGAAGCCGCGGTGTACGGCGCCTTCGCCGGGGACGTACGCGGGATGTTGCGAGCGTGCGACGGCGATTACGACGCGTCGGCGTTTGCCTATTTCCGATCGCTGCTCGACCTGAGAGTCGACGCCGCGGTCGCGGGGAGGGACCCGCGCGCGCAGGGCGAGGTCATCCTCGACGAGGACGACGCGCTCGCCGCGGCGGCGGGCGACGAAGCCTCCCTCGGCGAGGCGTTCGCCGCCGTCTCCGCCGACGCGCTCACGCCGCGATGGCCCACCCCGGACGCGCTCGCGGCGATCCCTCCGACCGCGGAGGCGATTCTCGACGCGCTGCGGCCGCTGTCGGAGCTGCGAGGCGCGGTGGGGGACCAGAGGGACGTGCAGCGGTGCCTGATCCTCGGCCGGACCCGCGAGCTGGTGACGGACGCGATCACGCGGTGGATCTTCCCGGACGAAAAAGACGTCGGGGACCGAACCGGCGACGGCGCCGACGCCGACGCCGACGCCGACGACGCCGAGACGCTCCTCGCGCCCGCGCCGTCCGCTCCCCCCAGCCTCCTGCGCTTCGCCGCGCACCTCCTCCTCTTCCTCCAGGCGCTCCTCCCCGACGGCGGCGGCCTCGCGCCCGGCGGCGCGCTCTACGCGCGCGTCAACCGCGTCCTCTACGCGTACGCCGACCATCTCGTCGCCGAGCGTCGACACGAGCTCGCGCCGCGGTACGCGCGTCACCTGCGGCCGGACCTCCTCGTCCGCGCGTACGCTCGCTTCCTCGACCGCCTCGCGCCGACGTCCGCGGAGACCAAGGCGCGATGTCTGCGAGACGCGTCTGAGTGGATCGAGCTCGAGGGCGAGGGCGGGTTAAGGTGCGTTCTATACACTGGTTCCCATACGACCGCGCTGGCGTGGTGAACGCCGATCCTTAAGGACTTTGCCCGGCGTGTCTCTCCGCCCACCCCTCGCTTTCAATCCCCGCCCTCGGCGCCTTTCAACTCCAACTGACGCCTTTCAACTTCTAAGGGCGATCGTCTCGAGGACGCTGGACGAGAGTCGGGAGGTTGTCGACGCGTCCGGCGCGCCGACGACGCGCGCGAGCTCGCGCGGGCCCGCGCACCGCGAGCGTATATTGGAGTGGGCGTGCCTCGCGGGGAAGGCGCTGCATCCGGAGGCGGCGTCGCACGCGTGCGCGCTCGTGAGGCAGCTGTGTTTGCAGCGGTCCGCGGCGCTCGCGACGTTGGTACCCCCGGACGAGACGCGCGGCGGCGGCGGCGCGTCTTCCTCGAATGAGCAAGACTCCTTCGGCGACGACGCGACGCGGCCGGCCGAGCCTCCGCCGGAATCCCCGGCGACGGGAAGGTTTAAGCGAGCGGCGAATCTCGTGAAGACGCAGGTGCGCGTCGTGAACGCGTTTCACAGCGCCGGCGACGCCGTCGTCCGCGGCGAGACGCGCGCGCGCGGCGTCGTCGCCGAAATTCTCCCGGCCGACCTCCTCGTCAACGCCGCGGAGGGCGGCGCCCCCGGCGCGGCGAACGAGCTCGCGGACTGGGCCGCGTACCTCGCCGCGGCGAACGCGGTCGGGACGTGGCGAGAGCTCTCGATCGCGCGCGACGACGCCGCCGCCGCGGGGCTCGACGACGGCGCCGGAATCGGCGGGGGGGACGACGACGCGGCGACGTCGTTGCCGGCTATGACCGCGGAGGCGGGCGCGAAGGCGCTCGACGCGATATTAGCGCTGACCGCACCGAGGCGACGCGACGCGGCGACCGCGTTCATCCCGCGTGCGACCGGAATCGGCGGCGCGGACGACGACGACGATCTGTGGCTCGAGTCGCCGGCGCTGTTCGACGCGAACGAAGCGGCGACGGCGGCGGAGAATTCGACGCCGCCGCCGGCGGCGCGCGTCTTCGCCGTGCCGGTGCCGATCGCGCCGCCGGCGTCGCCGAACGAGCGCGCTATGCCCGTCGCGGACTTCGCGCGGCTGTTGCAGCGCGCGATCGAGGCGCGACGCGCGGAGTTGGGCGTCCGCGCGCGCGGGATCACGGTGCACGCGGAGGGCGTCCGCGGCGTCGTCGGCGAGGGCGCGCGTCCGATCGCGGCGGCGGGGCAAGTCATGCTCGAGCTCGCGGCGTCGTCGGACGTCGACGTCGACGTCGACGCGTCGCGCGACGCGCTCGTGCAGCTCCTCTCCGACGCGATCAAGGGCGACCTCCCGTGGGACGTCGCCGTCGCGGGCGGCGGCGGCGGCGGTGGCGCGGCGGCGCACCCGCCGGACCGGGGGACGATTCACAGGGCGCACCACGCGCTCGAGGTGCAGTCCGCGGACGGCTCCGATCCGGAGATTGTCCGCGCGACGTGCCGACGCGTGTGCTGGCCGTCGCTGCTGTTGGAGGCTGCGGAGATCGAGGCGGACTTGGGCGGCGGAGGGAGGGCGGTCGCGGAGCGCGTCGCGGACGCGTCGAGAGGGCTGCACGCGATGTTTTCGACGCGCGAGACGCGTTGGCTGCTGCAGCTGCAACGCCGCGGAGAGTTGCGGGCGATCGCGAGCGGCGTCGTCCAACCGTGAGTGAGACGATTCTTCTAATATAAACGCGACGCGAGTACACTACCTACGCTGCGCGACGCTACTTTCTAGGTTCGCCCGATCGTTCAGGGCGTCCAGAATACGGCGCGTGCCTGCGGTGTTGCCCCCCGCCGCGGTCGCCGCCTCTCGGCGCCGACCCCCCCGGCGGCGCCGCCGCCGAGTACGGCTGCCGATGCGGCTGCGGCGCCGCCGGGTGCGGGTGACGATACGGCGTCATCTGCGGCGCCCCCCCCGTCGGTTGATGATACGCCCCGGGAGGCGCCGGCGCCGGCGCCGGTATCATCATCATCATCATCGGACCCGGCGGCGGCGGGCGCGCGGGCGCGTGCGGCGGCTGGTGCGGGTGGTGATACGGCATCGGCGGCGGCGCGGTCGTCGGCGGCCTCTGCGGCCCCGCCCCCGGCGCCGGCGTCATCTGCGGCCCCGGACCCGGACCCGGCGCCGCGGAACCCACGGGCACGAGCACGTACTCGTATTGCGGCGGCTGCGGATGATGCCGCGGCGGCGGCGGCTGCGGATGATGCCGCGGCGGGCCCGGGCCCGGGCCCGGCGCTCCCCCCCCCCCCCCCCCTCCCCCCCCTCCGCCGCCATCGCGGCCGTAGTGCGCGTTCCTATCCGGCGCGTCGTTGACCGCTTCGATCTCTTTCCCCGCGACGTTTCTCTCCCCCCTTTCGAACGCCGCCTTGGCCTTCTGAGCGCCCTCCGCGGCGGCGAACGTCACGAAACAATACGGCTGGAGTTCAAAGGCGTCAGTTGGAGTTGAAAGGCGTCGAGGGCGGGGATTGAAAGCGAGGGACCCTGGGCGGAGAGATGCGCCGGGCAAAGTCCTTAAGGAACGGCGTTCACCACGCGGACGGGGTCGTATGGGGACCAGTGTATAGAACGCACCTGCTTCTCGCCCGTGATTCGATGCTTCGGCACGTACACGTCCGTCACGACGCCGTGCTTACCGAAGTGCGCCTTGATCCCGTCGACGCTGTGCCCCGGGTAGGCGTTGTCGATCCCGCCGACGTACACGCGCGGACCCGCGCCCTTGCGCTCGCGCTCTGCCGCGCCCGTCGACGACGAGGGGGCGCTTCCGTGACTCCCCCTTCCGTCGCCGTCCCCGCCGCCGCCCCCGCCGTCGGGTTGCCTCGGTTTCCTCCCCGCGTAGCTCACCGGGACTTTCACGCCGGTGATGTCGTGCGTGGCCGCGTGCGCGAGCGCTTTCTCCATCCCCTCTTCGTCATGGAACGTCGTGAACCCGTACGAGCGCGGCTGTCCCGTCTGCGGATCTCGAGGGACGTACACGTCGAGGACTTTGCCAAACTTGGCGAAGTGCAATCGCAGCGTCTCGCGCGACAGGTCCATGCTGTTGTGGTAGATGCGGAAGTCCGACTCCCCGGAAGGCGCGAAGACCGGGATGTCGCCCGGCATCGCGTCCCGCCGGCCGAGTCGTGGGCGCGCGGCGCGGCGTGTGACGCCGCGTAGTCGATCGATCGACGATTTATTTCCGCGCTTCGACCAGACACGCACTCGTCGCGCTCGCGGCGCTCAACTGAAGAAGTCTCTCGTTCTGTTTGAACCCTCGCGCCACTGTCCATCGTCCGCGCGCGTCCACCGCACGCCGCGCGCGATGACGGACGTCATGGACGCCGGGGACGACGTCCCGATCATCGCGAACCTTCCCATGGGCGGCGGCGCGGTGCGAGGCCCCGGCGCGGGCGCGCTGCACGTGCGATGGGGGCTCGGGAACGAGCTCCGCGTCTCGCGCGTGCGCGCGCCCGCGACGGACGACGCCGCGGACGAGGAGGGCGAGGGGGCGCGCGTCGTCGGCGCGATGGACGCCGACGCGCCGTCGCAGGGCGCGGCGTACGTCGTGCAGTGGTGCGTCTGATCCCTCCCGTTCGTTCGCCTCCCTCGGCGCGCGTCGTCGCGACCGATCGTCGCGACGGCCGGCGCGCGGATCTCGCTGACGGGGCGGGGGGAGACCGCGCGCGCGGCTGTGTATTTTTCATCGCGTCCGCGGTCCCGCCGCCCGCCGAGATCGCCCTTCCCGTGCCCGCCGTCGACCCTTCCTCCGCGCGCGCTGACCTCCCCCCCCCCCGCCCCCTCGCATCATCCCTCGCGTCCTCGCTCGCCAGGGGCTGCGTCGTCGGCGTGGACGAGTCCGTCGCGCGCGAGACGCTCCCAAAATTTGAACTGTTTCGCCGGCGCCTGTCGCGCGCCGCCGCCGCCGCGACGACGACGACGACGTCCGCCCCCGGCGCGCGCGACGACCGCGACTCCGACTCCCCCGCGGCGTCGTCCATCGCCGCGGCGACGGCGTTCGCGAGCGACGTCAGCGGCGTCCTCGCCGCCGCCGCCGACGCCGCCGCCGCCGCGTCGGACCCCCGCGCGGGCGTCGCGATCCTCCAGAGAGCCGTCTGGGACCTCGTCGCGGTCTACTTCCTCGAGCCCGGCGGCGGCACCGGCGTCGCGACGTCCTCGCTCGTCGCGTGGTTCCAGCGCAACGCGTCGTGCTTGGGGCTGGGGCCTGGGTCGTTGCCGGAGCGCCTGCGCGAGCTCGTCGGCGCGATCGGAGACGCCGCCGGCGAGGGACGGGGCGCGGAGACGGCGTCGGGGTACTGGGAGTGCTTCGCGTCGCTCGTCGCCGTCGGGTGGAACGACGCCGCGATCGATCTGCTTCACTTGCACAGCACGTGGGAGGCGTGGAGGGTGGGGAAGATCGCGGTGAAACCGCAGGCGGAGGTGATGGAGGCGCTGATCGCGCTGCTGAGGACGGCGCCGAGGTTGGGAGGCGGATGGGGCGACGACGACGCGAACGGCGGCGACGACGGCGAAAACGGCGGCGGCGCGTCGACTTCGACTTCGGCGACGGCGACGGCGACGGCGACGTCCGTGCCGCAGTTTCTCGCGTTCCGCGAAGGGTGGCTTCGGCAGGTCCGCGACGTGCTCGCGGCCGACGACCTCTTCGACGCGTGCGTCGATCAGCGCACCGCCGAGGGCGCGAGAACCGCGCTCGCGATTCTCGCCGGCGACGACGTCGAGCTCGACCGCGCGTGCGATCGCGCGGGATGGCTCGAGTTCTTCGTCGCGTCCGCGCTGCGGAAGCACCCGTCGCTGCGCGCGACGAACGGCGAGCACGCGTCGCTTCTCTCCGCGTGCGTCGCGAGGCGAGGCGCGGGCGCGTCCGCGGAGCTCGACGCGTTGCTGACGGCGGCGATCGAAGTGGACGCCGCCGCCGTCGTCGACGCGTGTTCGTCGCACATGAACGCGTGGTTCCTCGCGCACGTCTCGGAGCTTCTCGTCGCCGCGGCCGGGGACGGGTTCGTCGTCGGCGTCGGCGCGGACGCGCGCGCGGCGGGGGGGAATGGAGAAAGGCTGGCGCTGCCGGACGCGCGCGCCGGCGCCGCCGGCTCCGGCGCGGTTCTGCGGCGACCCGTTCGAAGCCTCCTCGGCGCGACGCACGCGGAGCTGTATCTCATCGAGTATTGCGCCGCGCTCGCGACGCGCCCGAACACGCGCGACCTCGCGCTGCGGTACCTCCCGCACTGCGCGACGAGAGGCGCGGGCGTCATGTCGACGGTGCTGCGCGCCGCCGCGCCGCCGCCCGGGGCGTTTCTCGACGCCGCGAGCGCCTCCGCGAGCGCCTCCGCGTCGAAGACCGCGCGCGACGACGCGGCACTTTTCATCGCGACGCGCGACGCGTTAGAAGCGTGCGCGACGTTCGGTCTCGACGGCGCCGCGCTCGGCGTCGCGCGGTCCGCGGCGGCGGCGGCGAGGGCGAACGGCGATCAGACGGGCGCCGTGGCGTGGGCGTTTCGCGCGGGCGACGTCGCCGCCGTCGCCGCGCTCGCGCTGGAGCAGCTCCCGACGCCGGCGCAGGCGAGGAACGACCCGTCCGCGGCGGCGGCGACGTTGGCCCGACTCGCCGCGGAGCACCCAGCGGCGGTCGATCGCGACGACGACGACGACGACGACGAGCGCGCGATGACGCGCGGCGGCGGCGCGAACGCGAACGCGAAAGACGACGACGACGGCGCGATCGATCCGCCGTCGTTCCGCCCCGGCGTCGGCCCCGCGGGGTTTCTCGACGCGCTCGCGGCGTTGCGCGCGGACCTCAAGTCGCTCGCGAGGGCGGGTGCGCGCGCGCCGACGCCCGCGCACGCGGGCGCGATCGTGTCCGGACGGAGGGCGCGCGCGACGGCGTCGCGCGCCGGGGGCGCGCTGCTTTCGCTGTGCTCGCGCGGGTGCGGGCAGACGCACCTGTGGACGCACGCGATATGCGCCGCGGTGCCGCTGTTAGAGGGCGCGCACTCGCCGCTGAGCGCGCGCGAGATCGCGGCATTGATCGCGAGGTTGGAGGAGGCGTCGGCGGCGTCGGCGGCGGACGCGTCCGACGTCGAGCGGCGGGCGCGCGACGGCGCGAGCGACGGCGCGCTGGACGCGCGGACGGAGGCGGCGAGGTTGGCGCTCGCGAGGGCGTTCGCGCGGACGTGCGCGAGCGGCGGCGGCGGCGGCGGCGTCGTCGCGTAGAGGGATGAAGGAATGAATGAAGGGATGAAGTCAGGGAGGGAGGGAGGCTGGCGCGATGGGGCGGGCGGCGGCGGCGGCGGCGGCGGCGGCGAAGAGGTACTCTAGAGTGCGACGAGAAGTGCAACTTATTCGCGGGAACGCGCGCGTTGCGATGGCGCGGCGGGCGCGCGACGACCGACGATCGCCGACGCCGCGCGCGCCTCGGCCGCGCGGCGTCCACCGCGTCTCGTGAATACCATCGCGCGTTCACTCGAGGTCCCTCCCGCGCGCCCTCCCGCGCCGCTCGCGCGTCGCGAGCCGCCTCCGCGCGCGGTTCCTCCCCCTCCTCGCGCGCGTCGCCTCGCCGCGGTCGGCGCGTCGTCGCCGTCGTCGAGCGACGAAAACGCCTTCAGGGGAACCATTCGGAGTTTTCGAAAGGCATTTTCGTTCACAACGCCTCAGTGCGCAATTAGATAGAACGACGTACGCGTACGCGTACGCGGAATTCATTTGGCGTTTTAACTCGTCTGCAACTCAAAAAAAATTTCCGTTTGCTGCGTGTTTACGCGGAGCGAAAATAAAGCCGAAGACGCGCATCGGTTCCACACTCCGCGCTGCCCGACGCACGTTCGTCGTCGCATATCGACTCCCTAACCGCGCGGAGGAGGCGAGCAAGAACGCTCCGCACGGCACGGGCACACGATACGTCAAGGTTCGTGCCCGCGCGCGCGCTCGGTCTACGGTCATTCCCCGGTCGCCGGAAAAGCGAAATCTCGCTCGCGTCGTTGTTTTTCGTGCGACGAAGTTTTTTCACGCACTCACGCGCGCGTCGTTCACCCCGCAGGCGCCATGAACGAGAACGCGCGAAGATCGACGGGCGATATCAACACGAGGAGTGAGAAGGGTGAGTCAGATATGGGTCTTTTCGCGCGCAATGCCGCTCGCGTCGCGCGTCACGCGGCGCATCCGACGCGTACCCCTCGCACGCGATTTCGCGCTCGTCGCACGAACTGACGCTCACGCACGGTAACCCGCGATTCACCCCCGCAGTCATGTCCGGCCGGGTTCCCCTCATGGGCAACCGCCGCGCGCTCGGCGATATCGGTAATGCTCAGGCGGGCACTCGAGGTGCCGCGGGCAAGGAGGGCACCAAGTGCGTACCCTTTCCCACCCCACCGCGCGCCTTTTCCGGCGCATCTCGCGGTCGTCGTTTCTCTCTGCTTAGGTCTTCTCGTGTTGTGAAACGCGAATCGCGACGGGGGGACGCTCCTTTCTAAGCGCGTCGCTGACGATTCCTCCTCGCGTGTTCAGGGAAAATGGCGTCTCCAACAGCGTGAACGACATGTCCACGATGCTCAACAACTTCCGCGAGAAGACGCAGCGTGGGGCCGCGGCGCCGAAGTGGGGCCGCACGTCGCAGCGCACGACGAACACGCGCCCTCGCGACATCTCAAATGCCACGGGCGGCACGATGACGACGCGCTCGGGCGAGCCCGCGTCCAAGCGCGAGAGCTACACCGCGTACATGGAAGGGCGTGCCGCGGCGGTGCGTGAACCTCGACCACCCTCCCAAAGCCTCGACGGGCGAGAGGTCACTACCCTGTGCCTCTCGCGCGCGCGTTTTGCTTAGGACCCCTTTTGCGCGCGACTCGCGACTCGCGAGGCGCTCGACGTGTCTCTGACCACGAACGACTGACCTCACGCCCTCCTTTCGCTCTCGATCTACAGGAGATCCCGGACATTGACGCCCTCGACCGTGAGAACCCTCTCGCGGTGACGGAGTACGTGAACGACATCTTCAGCTACTGGTTCAGAGTCGAGGTGCGCGACGTTTTCGCGCGCGACCAGTCACTGCTTGAAAAACGAACTCCGAGCTGTCGCGACGCGTTTTGAATCGTGTTCGATCTGAAACGCGTTCGACGCGCGCGTCGGGCTTTCGCGCCGCTCTCGGCGCGTTCCCCGCGCGCGGCGCGGTCGCTCACGTTCCGCGGGCGACTTTACCGCGGTCGCGTCCGTCAGATCTCGCCGAACGAATCGCTCCTCGCTCGTTGAACTGAAACTAAACGCCTCCTTCCCTTTTTTCCTTCTCTCCCTCCCGCAGCCCGACACTCAGGTTGCGCCGAACTACATGCTGATCCAGACCGACATCAACGACAAGATGCGCGCGATCCTCATCGACTGGCTCGTCGAGGTGCACCTGAAGTTTAAGCTGATGCCGGAAACGCTGTTTCTGACGCACAACCTCATCGACCGCTTCTTGGCGAAGAAGGTCGTGACGCGGAAAAACCTTCAGCTCGTCGGCGTCACCGCGATGCTTCTCGCGTCCAAGTACGAGGAGATTTGGGCGCCGGAGGTCAGGGATTTCGTGTACATCTCCGACAAGGCGTACACCCGAGAGCAGATCCTCGGGATGGAGAAGCAGATGCTGAACACGCTCGGGTTCCACCTCACGGTGCCGACACCGTACCAGTTCATGTCTCGATTTTTCAAAGCGGCGAACGCGGATAAGCAGTTTCAGCTCCTCGCGAGCTTCGTCGTGGAGAGCTCGCTGCCGGACTACAGCATGCTGAAGTACCCCGGGTCTCTTCTCGCGGCGAGCGCGGTGTACGTGGCGATGAAGACGCTTGGTAAGGGTGAGTGGAACGACGTGATGGAGGCGCACACGCGGTACACGGAGGAGGACATTCGGCCGTGCGCGAACGCGATGGCGCGTTTGCAGCGCAAGAGCGCGACCGCGTCTTTGTCCGCGGTGCACAAAAAGTACAGCAACCCGAAGTTCATGGAGGTTGCTAGGCTTCCCGCCCCCGCTGGTCTGGGGGAGGATTAAGCGTTTGCGCGAGCGAAGTCGTCTAAAAGCAGACGACGTGCGCGCGATCGGGGGGGTGGTGGAATTGGGGGTGACGAGAAGCCCGGGACGGAGGGAGCAGGCGAAGAGACGGGGCGGCGGGGTGTGTTGACCTGACGACACCCAGCCCGTCTCTGTGCGCGTCTGCATCCGCGGAGCTTGAACATGGTTATGGTTTACGTTACGAGACGCAACCTTGAACTTTGACGAACGATGAGTACTGGGCGACCGAACGACGTCGACGGTCGCTCACCGGAGGGAACGTTTCCAACTCTTGCTTTTGTCCGCTTTGTCTCGAGACAGCGGGTGTAATACTACACACAGGAAATGAACCAAACGAAGGCGACGCGCTCGCTCGCTCACTCTACTGTACTTCTACATGCATCAAAACCGACGCGCAATCGCGACGAGCGCTTACCCCCCGCTTCGGCACTCCTCCCACGCGGCGAGCACCGCGTGCGCGAAGCCTCGCGTCGCGTCGCCGTCGGCGCGCAACGCGTTTCGCAGACGCAAACTCAGCTCGAGCTGCACGCTGACTAAACCGAGCTCCACGCCGCGCTGCGACATCGTGTGCATGCCGTCCGCGCGCGCGCCCGCGAGCACCGGATCGTCGTTCACCTCGAACCCGTCGCCGTCGCCGTCGCCCCCCCACGTCGTCGCGAGGAACGCGCGGAGACGGCGGGACACCGCGCGGCGCACGCGCTCCGCGAACGCTCTCGAGCGTTCGTCGTCCGACGCCCCGCGCAGCGCGCCCGTGCCGACGTCCACGTCCCCGCGCCCGATGTCGACGAGCGCGTCGCCTTCCGGGTCGCGTCGTCCGTGCACGTCCACGTGCAGCGCCCCGGGGTGCGCGGCCGCGTGACGGCGGAGCAGCACCCCGAAGGGATGCGACGCGTCGCTCGCGGGATCGCAGCAATTTGGATCTATCCTTCCCGGGACCGCGTCCCTCGCGGCTCTGGACCTGACCCTCTCATCTTTGCTCCACGCGATCGCGACGCCGTCGCACGCGCGCGCGAACTCCTCCGCGAGGAACGACGTCCACTCCTCCGGGACTTTCAGCGCGGACGCGCGGTGCAGAAAGACGCCGTGCGGGGCTGAGAAGATCGGTGGAGAAGGCGGCGGACGCTCCGCGTCCGCCGACGCCGCCCCGGGCGCGGCGTCGTCCACCCCGGCGCGCGCGACGACCGCGTCGAGGACGACGACGGACTCGAGCTCGCGCTCGACCGGCGGCGGCGGCGGCGACGACGACGACGACGTCATCTCACGTCGTCATCTCGACGCGCGAGGGAGAGTGTCTGGTGGTGGCGGTGTTGTTAACCACGCGGCGGACGACGCGACGCGACGGACGAACGCTTCGAAACTGCTGACCGTTCATCATCCCACGACGCACGGCGCGGCGCACTCCTCCGCGCGCGCGGCGGTCGACGGGTCGCGCCCGCCCTCGCCGCCGCCGCGGACGCGTCATGGCGAGCGCGAGGACGCCGACGCACGAGGTGCGCCGCCCCTCGCCGCTCGCGACCGACCGCGAGCGCGCGCCGCCAGCCCGGCGCCCCGCCCCCGAGATCCTCCAGTCGTCGCGAGACGCATCGTTTCGGCACCTCCCATCCGACGCATCGCCTCGTCGTCCGTCCCCGTCCCCGTCGTCCGTCCTTCGCAGGCGTCCTTCGACGATCGCGGCGCGTACGTCGTCCGCGTGCGCCTCCCGGGCGTGTCCTCCTCCTCCGCCGTCAGCGTCGACGTCGTGAACGGCGACGTCCTCGAGGTGTTCGCGCTCGCGTACGGCGGCGACGACGACGACGACGACGCGTCCTCCGCG
>MDSW01026593.1_pt1 | contig 24254 bp, 23 predicted proteins | sample 811171 | NCBI WGS metagenome assembly MDSW01 (sample SAMN05326641, study PRJNA326480) | marine metagenome | isolation source: seawater | place: Atlantic Ocean: North West | collected 2012 | reverse complement strand
TGCTGCGCGAGGTGGTGGGGGGTACTACAAAGATGCACAAACTTGGCCGTGGGATGACCCACCAAATGGGCAATTCGGAGCGGCACAACGCATAGCAGAAAATAGGGGTATCACAAGATCGCAGCTAGATCACCTTGGATCAGAATCACAAAGGAAAGCTGCCCAAGCTTGGGATGAGGGAAGATTTGATTTAGAGGTAGTCCCCGTTCCGGACGCTCCTCAAGTCGATGGCGACGGAACGCCAACAGGTGAAGCGCTAACTGTAACTAAAGACCAAGGATTGCGGGTGACAACAACCGAAAGCCTATCCAAACTTCGACCTGTTATAGAAGGTGAATTACATACAGCAGGCACGTCGTCACAAATTTCTGACGGGGCCGCCGCAGTCCTATGGATGGATAGTGATTTCGCTGAGAAAATGGGTGTGGAACCAAGAGCGAAAATTTCATATCACACGATGGTTGGCGCTGATCCATACTATTTACTAGACGGACCTGTAGCGGCAACACAAAAAATGCTGGACCAAAGCAAATATTCCATCAGTGACTTTGATCTCTTTGAATGTAACGAAGCATTCGCTTCTGTTCTTTTATCATGGGCGCAAGTCCATGACGTACCGATGGATAAAGTCAACGTTAATGGAGGAGCAATCGCTCTTGGTCATCCTGTTGGTTGCACTGGAAGTAGGCTCATCACAACACTCCTTCATGAGCTAGAGCGACAGGATAAAGAATTAGGGTTTGTAACGATGTGCCAAGGTGGAGCGTTGGGGATAGCTATTGTTATTGAGAGAATTTGAAGCCTAAGTAAAACTAGAAAGAGAGACAATATGGCCAAGTACCTTGAAGGGAAAAACATTGCCATCACAGGAGCTGGATCAGGTATAGGCAAGGCCATAGCTCTTGCTGTAGCCGCAGAAGGAGCAAATATTGTCGTCGCCGACTACGGGGTTGCGCTTGATGGCTCTGAACCGACTAGTGAAATTGCAGACGCAGTTGCTCAAGAGATAGAAAGCTTAGGAGTTGAGGCCGAAGCAATAGCTGGCGATGTTTCAGAGATGGCAACAGGAGCGGAAGTGGTCGATGCATCTATCAAACGGTGGGGTTCAATTGATGGAGTCGTATGCGTGGCCGGAATCCTCAGAGAAAGAATGCTGTTCAACATGTCCGAAGAGGAGTGGGACGCAGTCATAGCTGTCCATCTCAAGGGTCATTTCACAATTTATCGTCACGCTATGGCCGCCATGAGAAAACAGGAGACTGGGGGAAGTATCGTTGGAATCACAAGTGGGGCATTTACTGCTTCTACTGCCCAGCCTAATTATTCAGCTGCAAAAGGTGGGATCGTTAGCTTAACGCGGTCAGCAGCAATGACTGCAGCTAGCATCAGCCTTCGAGGAGGTCCACAGATCAATGCAAACTGTATCGCTCCCACAGCCCGAACGAGGATGAGCGAAAAAGTCCCATTCGAATTTGAGACCGGCGATCCAGGCGATATAGCTCCAATGGCTACATACCTTCTTTCTGATGCTGGTCGTGAAGTGAATGCACAAATCTATAGCGTTGTTGGTCGGAGAATTTCGGTTTGGAACCAGCCACGAGAAGTTCGATCAATGTTTGCTTCTGGCCAATCATGGACACCAGAAGAAATTGAAGAAGTACTTCCCAGGACAATTCAACAGGAGATTAACCCTTTCATAGAGGATCTTGAACGCCGTATGAAAGAAATGGCCAATGAGGAAGGAAAGTAAATGACTTCCTCTGTGCCTTCATATCCTCCAAGTCGTGATCTTTTGAAAGATAAGTCAGTTGTCATTACAGCAGCAGCAGGAACAGGTATTGGATTTGCCACCGCAAAGAGATGTTTAGAGGAAGGCGCAAGGGTTATGCTTTCCGACTGGCACGATCGTCGGCTTAATGAAGCTGTAAATCAACTCAATGCTGATGGGTACAAAACCCTTGGAGTTGTTTGTGATGTAACTAAAGAGGAGGATGTCCAGGGGTTGATAAGTTCAGCAGAGGAAGAATTCGGCTCAATCGATGTCATGGTCAACAACGCAGGTCTAGGAGGAGAAGACAATCTTGTTGAGATGGAAGATGAACAATGGAATCGTGTTTTAGACGTCACCTTAAATGGCACTATGAGGTGCACTCGGGCTGCACTTCGTCACATGATTGGAAATGAAGCAGGTGTAATTGTCAATAACGCAAGCGTATTAGGTTGGCGAGCTCAAGCAGGTCAAAGTCATTATGCTGCAGCTAAGGCCGGCGTTATGGCTTTAACACGCTGCGCAGCTATCGAAGCTGCTGAATTTGGGGTACGCGTAAATGCTGTCTCACCGAGTTTTGCTAGTCATCCTTTTCTCGAGAAAGTAAGTGATCCTAAGCTGTTGAAAGCCTTAGAGTCCCAAGAGGCGTTTGGTAGGGGGGCCGAACCATGGGAAGTAGCCAATGTTATTGTCTTTTTGGCAAGCGACCTCAGCGGGTATATGACTGGAGAAAGTCTTAGCGTAAGCTCCCAACGGGCTTAATCGAATAGAAATTAACAAAACGTAATATTTTTAGAGTGCGAGTTCTGCCATTGTCCGCAAAGTATTTGTATTGTTTGCTCCCACAATTAATGTTGTAACGGGAGAATCTCTCCAGAGACCTAGCCTTTCAGCGATGCGCTCTTTAGGCCCAACGAGAGATATTTCATCAGCAAAAGCATTAGGCACAGCCATGATAGCTTCGTTCCTTTTCCCATTGAGGAAAAGGTCCTGAATATTTTTTGCTTCCTCTTCGTAGCCCATTCGCCCCATCAATTCAGTATGAAAATTTCGTTCCTGAGCGCCCATTCCACCTATGTAAAACGCAATAATCGCTTTCTGGGGAAGGAGTCCCTCTTCGATATTCTCGCAGATATTCACAGTAACGTTGACAGCAATTTCGAAATTTGGAGGGATTGTAAAATCCGAAAGATCGAAGATGTCTGGTCTTTCTGGCGAGTAATAGAGCGGAATCCATCCTTGACACATTTCAAATGCGAGAGCAATATTTTTTGGCCCCTCAGCTCCCAACAAAATCGGGATATCTGGACGAAGCGGTTCTGTAATAAGTTTTAACGGCTTCCCTAAACCCCAAGAATTAGGAGCTTCACGAGGATAGGGGAGCGGAAACATCGGCCCATCAGAGACTAACGGACGCTCACGTTCCCAAATCTCTCTCAGAATCCGAATTGTTTCACGCGTTCTCGTAAGTGGTTTCCCAAATGGTTGCCCATACCAGCCTTCAATGACCTGAGGCCCAGATACACCAATCCCTAAACAAAACCTTCCTCCAGATAGCCCATCAAGAGTCATAGCTTGCATTGCCAAAGAGGCGGGTGTTCTAGCTCCGAGCTGAGCGATGCCTGTAATCAACTTTATTTTTTGTGTGTGGGCGCCAACCCAAGAAAGAGGTGTAAAGGCATCGCTACTGTAGCTTTCCCCCGTCCATAGCGAATCGTATCCGAGGCTTTCAGCTTCTATAGCGGTTGGGACAATATCTAATTGGGGCTTTTTGGTCCAATAGCCATATTGGGCTCCGAGCTTCACTTCGTTGAACCTAAGCGATAGATACCATCAGCACTTGGTGCTCCTTCAGTTTCTACCATACCCTTTTGAACCATATGGACAAGGTGGCTGTATACCGATTGTCCCGCAGCCATATAAAGAATATGAGGAGTCTCGACGTACATTTTCATAACAAGATCCGGAATTGCCATGGGCCCTTCAGAGAGGCAGTTAAGTATTTGCTGCTCTCTATCTTGACGATGAGCGATTAGAGATCGAGTGAAGCTAATGGGTTCAGGGATCCTCGGCCCATGAGTTGGGTAGAAAAATTCATCGTTTCTGTCCAGAAGAAGATAGAGACTGTCCATGTATTCTCCCATTGCTCCTTCTGGAGATGGGATAACTGAAGTACTCCAGCCCATAACATGATCGCCAGAGAAGAGACTTTTCTCTTCTTTGAAGCCAAAACACAGGTGATTCGAAATATGTCCAGGAGTGTGAACAGCTTCAAGAGTCCAGGTTCCTCCTTTGATAAGGTCGCCATGTCCAATTTCTACATCTGGATTGAAAGCCATATCGCCAGGTTCATCTTGTTCGTGTTCATTCTCATCATCGCTTGGGAATGCCATACTTTTTTTGAGCTCTTCTAACTCTTCGGGAGTAGGTAATAACATGTCCCAAGTGGTCGGTTTTGATCGTAAAACTTCTTCCTCTGGCAACACAGGGTGGCGGCCAAACCCATAGATAGGAGCTCCAGTTGCAGTCTGCAGCGCTCGGCTTGCTGGAGAATGATCCTTATGCGTATGAGTAACTACAATGTGGGATATTTCCTCTCCTGGTAAACCTGCGAGTATGGCAGCCACGTGGTCATCGTTCTCAGGACCTGGGTCGATAACGGCGACTTGGCCTCTTCCAATGATGTAGGTTCCCGTTCCGGTAAATGTGAACCGTCCAGGATTGTTAGCGATGACACGTCGAACCGATGGAGATACTTCTACGACCTTTCCATATTCTGGGTCAATGTCAGTAACATACGGGATCGTCACGGTTGATTGCTTTCAAATGCGGTCGTAGCAGATAGGTAGGAAGGATTTTCTCCTCCACCATGAATAACAAGATTTGATCCTGATATCCAATTAGACGCTTCTGAGGCTACGAATAGGCATGCATTAGCAACATCTTCTGGGCCTCCCAAACGTCTCATTGGGATAGTTTTTTCTATTTCAGAAACACTTTCATCATCTCCATAAAAAGCTCGGCTGTCCTCTGTGAGGATTAATCCTGCAGTCACTGAGACAACTCGAATCTCCGGACCCCATTCTAGGGCTAATGTCTCCGTAGCATTAAGTAGGCCAGCTTTCGCAGCGCCATAAGCCACTCCCATAGGGTTCGCCCGCATTCCGCTCACACTTGAGATGTTGATGATCAGCCCACCGTCACCTTTGTCAATCATCGCTTTCCTAGCCATTTGAGCGAAAATCAAAGGTGCTACAAGATTGAGATCAATTACACTTTTTGTAAATCGTTCTGAGGCTGAACTCGAGTCAGCTGGAGGCGCTCCACCAGCGTTATTTACCAGTATGTCTAAACGGCCATAGGTAGCTATGCAGTAATCGATTAGCGCCATGATTTGAGAGCTTTCCCTAACGTCACACTGGAAGTAGTCAGCGATGCTCTCTCCGACTTGAATGGTTTCCTGAGGTTGGGTTCGGGCACAAATTATTACTTTGGCTTTCTCTTTTAGGAAACTTTGAGCGATTTGTTTCCCTATTCCTTTGGTCCCACCCGTAACGATGACGACCTTATCTGCAATACCACTATCAGGATTTGCCATATGGCCCCCTATTTGATCAAAGTATTAAAAATGTTGCTTTCCTTATTGTGGCAGATCGAGGGAAGAATTGAGATAACCTTTTTAGTTATCCGGGAAATATAGACTTTCCGCGATCATGGGAGAACCAATGGCTGACAAGGTCATAACTGAAGAAGACTTCATATCTGAGTTGGAAAGCGGTATGACTATTGGTGTTGGTGGCTGGGGATCACGAAGAAAACCGATGTCACTCGTCCGAGCGATAATCCGGTCAGGTATTACCGACTTAACCATAGTTAGTTACGGAGGGCCCGAAATCGGAATTCTATCTGCAACCAAACAATTGAAAAAAGCAGTCTATGGCTTTGTTTCTCTCGACTCGATACCTTTAGAGCCCCATTTTCGTGCTGCTCGTCAAACTGGAACAATTGAGGCTGTCGAATTTGATGAGGGAGCTTTTTATCTTGGGCTTTTAGCTGCATCACATAGAGTTCCGTTTTACCCAACAAGAGCAGGTCTCGGGTCCGATATGTTAGCTATGAATCCAGAGCTCCGAACTATCGTTTCACCGTATCCGGAACCGGGTGGGGGAGAAGGAGAAACTCTGGTAGCTATCCCCGCATTCGATCTTGATCTTTCAATCATTCACATGAATAGAGCAGACGCAGGAGGCAATGGGCAATTTCTTGGTCCAGACCTATATTTTGACGACCTATTTGCTATGGCAGCGAAGCGAACATTTATGAGTTGCGAGAAAGTTATTCCTACCGAAAATTTCCTAAATGAAGGAAGCGTACATACCTTAAAGATTCCTCGAATCTTCGTAGATGGGGTAATTGAAGCTCCTATGGGAGCACATTTTACAGAATGCCTCCCCGACTACAGTAGAGATGAAGCCTTCCAAAAGATGTATGCCGCAACAGCAGCGGACAAAGAGTTGTGGGACATATTCAATGAAAAGTATCTTCAAGCTGGCTCTCATGAAGAATATTTGGCGGCTGTGAACAGTTGGGAACAGGGGTTATGATGCGAGCTGATATCTGTGTTGCAGCGATTGCTGACTGCTTTAGGGGTGAGGCAGATATCCTCTGTAATCCGATAGGCATTAGTCCAATTATTGGAGGGCGTCTAGCGAAGGCAACATTTTCACCCGATGTCGTTATGACTGATGCTGTTTCGGTTTTAGCAACAAATCCTTTACCTCTTAATGACCCCGATGCTGAGCGAACAGTTGAATCCTACGTGCCTTATAGAACTATTTTTGACATTGTTTGGTCGGGAAGAAGGCACGTGATGATGGGGGCTACCCAGATTGATCAATACGGTAATCAGAACATAGCGGCTATAGGTGACTATAAAAAGCCAAAAGCACAGCTATTAGGATTGCGAGGATCACCAGGAAATTTAATCAACCACCGGACCAGCTATTGGGTGCCTAAACACTCACAAAGAAGTTTTGTTTCCGAAGTCGATATCGTTTCTGGGCCTGGTTATGACCGAATGCGGGCTCTTGGACAGCCAGGAAATCGATTTCACGATGTTCACCGGGTAGTTTCAAACCTCGGCGTTTTTGATTTTGAGACGCCAGAAAATCGAATGCGTATTCGATCTATTCACCCTGGGGTTGAGATGAGTGAGGTTATAGAAAACACGTCTTTTGATCTGGTTATTCCAACAGAAGTAGATCAGACGCGTGTTCCTAATGAAGAAGAGCTTCGTATTATGGAAATTATTGACCCTACGGGGATGAGGTATCAAGAGGTGCCTGAATGAGTAGTAACCATCCAAGATTACATACTCGTATCTGTGACCTTTTCCAGATCAAGTATCCCATTGTTCAAACTGGGATGGGATGGGTTTCGACAGCTAGATTAACTGCTGCAACTAGTGCAGCTGGAGGAATTGGTTTCCTCGCAACAGCAACTCAGACTTTCGATGAGATGAAAGAGTCCGTTGTGCAAATCCAAGAGGCAACTGATAAGCCATTTGGAATTAATGTCAGAACAGATGCTCCTGATATCGAAGACCGATTAGATTGGAGCATTAAATCCGGAGTTAAGGTTGTATCTTTTGCACAAGCTCCCAAGCCGGACATGGTAAAGAAGCTCAAAGATAGTGGAGTCGTAACGATCCCAACTATCGCAGCGCGAAGACACGCTGAAAAAGTTGCAGAATGGGGGGTTGACGCGGTGATCGCTCAAGGAAGTGAAGGGGGTGGACACACTGGAGAGGTCCCCACCGCGGTTCTAGTCCCTCAAGTGACGTCGGCTGTCGATATTCCTGTACTAGCTGCAGGGGGAATTACAGATGGTAAGGGACTCGTCGCTTCACTCGCGTGGGGAGCCGAAGGTATAGCTATGGGTACTCGGTTCCTTCTTTCCGAAGAAAGCGGTGTGCCACAAAGCGTAAAGCAAGCATACTTTGAATCGGCAGTCACCGATACGGTCCGCACTCGAGCAATTGATGGTGTCCCCCAACGAGTTATAAATACCACAATGGTTCGAGGTCTAGAATCAGCAAAATTACTTCGGTTTCCTCGGGCGATGATTAATGCCCTCAAGTTTCGGCGTCTAACGCAAACATCATTTACCGATCTAATTAGTGAAGCAATTTCAATGAAGAGAAATCAGGACCTCACATGGTCTCAACTCATGCTTGCGGCCAATGCTCCTATGCTCACAAAAGCAACAATGGTTGAAGGCAACCATGAGATAGGGATTATGCCAACGGGAGTTGGTTTGGGCGTAATAAATTCGGCTCCGCCAGTTGAAATGATCATTCGAGGTATTATCTCCGAAGCATCTGACATATTAAGTGGATTAAATCAACACAACCTTTAACTAGTTGGGAAGTTATGGACCTATTCTTCGACTCAAATCAGACAGCTTTTCGTGATGAGATCCGACACTGGATTAATGAGAATAAGCCCAATGACCGTTGGGCGCCTATGGATACCCAGCTAGGGTTTGAACAACACAGGACATGGGAACGAACGTTGTTTGAAGCAGGGTGGTCAGTTCCGAATTGGCCAAAAAAATATGGTGGGCGTGACTGTTCTCTAATTGAATGGCTTTTATATGAAGAAGAGTATTATCTCTCTGGGGCGCCAGGCAGAGTGAATACAAATGGCATAAGTCTCCTTGGACCTACCCTTTTCAGTTGGGGGACAGAAGAGCAGAAAGATCGATTTCTTCCAAAAATGGCAAATGGCGATGAAATTTGGGCTCAAGGTTGGTCAGAGCCTGACTCAGGCAGTGATTTAGCTAGTTTAAAAACGGTTGCCGTGCGTGATGGAGATCACTACGTGATCAATGGCCAGAAAACATGGTGCTCAAGAGGGGCGTGGGCTGACTGGATTTTCTGTATCGTTCGGACGGACCCTACTAGTGAACGCCACGCAGGGTTGAGCTACCTTCTAGTACCTGGAAATTCTCCTGGTTTGATTAGAAGGCCCGTCTCTCGTCTTGACGGTGAACCCGCATTCGCTGAAATTTTTTTTGACGATTGTAGAGTTCACGTTGAAAATTTACTTGGAGATGAGGGAGCTGGTTGGAGCGTAGCCATGGCGACCGCGAGCAGTGAGCGCGGATTAAACTTGCGAGCACCCGGAAGGTTTTTAGCAGCGGCTAACCGATTAGTTCAGTTATATATGAAAGCAATAGAACGAAATCCACTCCTTCCGTCTGCTATTCGAGATCAGGTGGTCGATGCCTATGTTAATGCGCAAGCATACCGATACCAGGTGTTTCAAAAAGCAACAATGCTGATGGAAGGTGGAACTCTAGGAGCTGAAGCCAGTTATATGAAACTTTTCTGGTCAGAGCTTGATATTGAGATTCATGCCTCAGCTCTTCGCATGCTTTCTGAACAAGGTGAGCTTGTTGAGGGAGCGCCAGACGCTGAAGATAGCGGAAATTGGATGTCGGGGTACTTGTTCGCGCTTGCAGGGCCGATATATGCGGGCACAAACGAAATTCAGAGAAATATCGTTGCAGAACGTGTCCTCGGGCTGCCAAGGAAGTGATCATGTCGTTAGGTAGTCCCAGAAAGTTAATGCTTATAGGGGGGTTCGAATGAAATTCTCTTTCAAAGATGAGCAGCTGCTTTTTGCTGGGGCAACCCGTGAGATGTTAAAGAAGGACTGCTCACCTGAGGCGATTAATGAGTTCGTTGAATCTGATTCCGCTGCCATGCCTGAACTATGGAATTCATTCGCTTCTATGGGGGTACTAGGAATAGCAGCTTCTGAAACGCTGGGTGGTTTAGAAATGTTAGATCAGGACTTTGTCTTGATTATGGAAGAATTAGGCCGTGCCGCTTGTCCTGAACCAGTTATGGAACACGCTGTTTTGTCTATTCCTTTACTGGAGGAATGCAATAACAAAAGCCAGTATTCGAGCATTCTCGAATCTGCAATTAACGGGGAACATCGCCTTTCGGTTGCCCTTGAGAGCCAATATGTCGTCGGAGCTGACTCGGCTGACTACCTCCTCTTATTTCGTGACAGTCTTTTGCACCTAGTAGCTAAAGAATCTATCGTCCTTCAGCGTCAAGCGTCCGTTGATTCTTCCCGGAGACTCTTTTCTGTCAAGTGGGATACAAACTCCGGCACAGTCATTGAAGGCGACTCTGATAAGGTTCGGTCGCTGATTGAAACCACAAAGTTAAGAGCCGAAGTCTCTACTGCTGCCCAATGTATAGGGGTAGCCCAGCAGTTATTGGATATGACAGTGCAGTATGTACAAGAACGTAAACAATTTGGAAAACCAGTTGGAGTTAACCAAGCGATAAAACATCACCTCGCTGACACAGGGAAGGCAATAGAATTCGCTCGACCTATGGTGTACAGAGCAGCTTGGTCTCTTAATAAGGGTGACACTGAAGCAGAACTCGCAGCTCACATGGCAAAGTTACTTGCATCAAAAGCTGTTGACTTAGCATGTAAAACTTCTCTTCAATGCCATGGAGCTATTGCATATACTCTGGAGTATGACTTGCAAATATGGTTGAAAAGAGGGCTGACTCTGTCTTCCTCCTGGGGAGACATCTACAGACAGCGAGAAAAAATTGCTGACTGTTTAGGTCTTTAAAGCTGACCTTATCATCAAGATCCCATACACTCCTATGGGTGGGGAAAGCTCATTTGAGCTGCTAAGGGCTCTCTATCTGACGGAGGATGCATGGAAGAAGATGTTCTATCTGCTGCAAGCGAATTGCGGGAAGCTATACATAACCTGGCACAAATGACAAGAGAGGTAGAGCTAGGCTCAGAACAACTACTAGCAGCCAAGCTGCTTGTCGAGACAGCAAGCGAGAAATTGCAAGGAGAGCCCCTTCTTCACTGGTCTGAAAAACCAGAGGGATCTAGAAAACAAACATCGAAAAGTTACCGCAGTCGATCCTTGTTTCAAGGAGAATTGCACCCATTCTCACCGCCCGTACACTGGGATTTACACTCTGGGCCAGATGGGCAGCCAGGATACTTATTTGAAACAACTCTATCTTCGCTATATGAAGGTGCGCCGAAGTCAGTTCATGGAGGGTACATAGCCGGACTCTACGACGAACTATTTGGGGCAGTTCAAAGCTTAGCCGAAGGGGAAACAGGATATACAGGTAAATTAACCGTCAGATACAGGTCATTTACTCCTACAAACAAGAAACTCGTATTTAGAGGATGGGTTACCCAAAATAGTGGTCGAAGAATCAGTGTTAAGGCTACTTGTCATGATGGACAACGCTTATGTTCAGAAGCCGAAGCGCTCTTTCTGCGGTTAGAGCAAGAAGACGAACTATAGAAATGGCAAATCTATTATTCGTATGCACAGGAAATGCTGCCCGTTCAGTCATGGCAGTTACCATGATGCGAGATATGACTTCTACCTTAGAAATCCGAGGAGCAGGGACTTTCTCTATTCCCGGGTTGCCGATGAGCCAGAGGACCAGAGAAGCACTCGCAGGAATGAACCTTTCGGACCCCGAGCACCGAAGCCATCAATTAGAAAGCGCAGATTGCCATTGGGCTGACCTCATAATCGTATTCGAGGCGGAGCATGTGCAATATATTCGACGTATACACCCTGAAGCAACCTCTATTACAGGTACTCTCCCTCGTATTGCAAAGTTTCTCAAGGCTTCACAATCAGACTTTGCACATAGAGTCACCGAATTGCAATTAGGTGACGTCATGATAGAACCCTGGGAGGAAGTGCAAGATCCAGCTGGCGGTGATCAGGATATTTTTGATGCATGCGCTCAAGAGATAAAAGGGTATATCTCTTCGCTACAGGAGAACTTGAATGGATAATGAAATTCCAAATTCGCTGTTGGTGATTCGCCAACGTGCTGTAGAGCGTCCACGATTCCGTGGAGTTCTTCATACCTGGTGTTTTTTCCTTTCTATTCCAATTGCGGTTGTACTTATTTGGACGGCACCATCAGCTAGAACGGCCTTCGCAGCGTTTGCATTTTCCTTCGGTATTTCTGCGATGTTGGGTATAAGTGCACTATTTCACCGAACTGATTTCGATGACAGGCAATGGTTGAGATTCCGCAGGTTAGACCATGTCGGGATCTACTTTTGCATAGCTGGAGGGTACACGCCTATCGGCATGCTTGTTGTAGATGGATGGCTTCAATTAACCCTTCTGATATCAGCGTGGGCTGGAGTTGGTGTCGGGTGCCTGTTACGCTTTCTGCCCTTTGAACCACCGTATGGGTTAATGAATGCACTGTTTCTTACTCTCGGGTGGGTATCAGTTCTGGCATTGCCCCAACTGTGGGATACCTTAGATCGCCCATGGATGATATTGCTGGGATTAGGAGGGCTTCTCTATACCTTCGGTGCCTTTATCGTAGGGTTACGAAAACCAGATCCTTGGCCTTCAATTTTTGGGTACCACGAAATTTGGCACCTTATGGTTGTAGCTGCAGCAGCTCTCCATTACGTAGTCATGGCGTTCGGAGTGCTACCGTTAGGGAAGCAATAGAAATCTTTCCTGAGAGCTAAGAGCATGACAAATAGCTATTCGTATATAGATTTAAACCTGTTCGAAGAGGAATTTGGATGCCTGTAGGCCCCCATCCGAAACCATGGCCTGATGACGCTCGACTAGACCCTGAACTTCTGCTAAATGGGGACAGTCGAAATGTTATTGACCGGTATAGATATTGGACACGAGAAGCAATAATAGAAGATCTTGATGCGGTTCGACATCCATTCCACATAGCAATAGAGAATTGGGAGCATGACTTTAATATAGGAACCGTTGTTCGAAACGCGAATGCTTTCATGGCAAAAGCTGTCCACATTATCGGTAAACGGCGTTGGAATAGGCGAGGAGCGATGGTTACAGACAGATATCAGCACGTTCAACACCACAAGACGGTAAAGGAATTTTCGTCATGGGCTAAAACTGAGAACATAGCAGTACTCGGCGTCGATAATATTAGGAACTCAGTCCCTATTGAAACCACGAAACTTCCAGAACATTGTGTTCTAGTTTTTGGCCAAGAGGGCCCGGGGCTAAGCGCTGAGATGATTAGCGAATGTCAAATAATATTAGCGATAACTCAATATGGGTCTACAAGGTCGATCAATGCCGGAGTCGCAAGTGGTATAGCTATGTACGAATGGTTATCTCAAAACGGCTAGAAGCTTTTTCGTTGCCTATTCGAATGGAGGAAATGTTCCTTCCATATAGGCCTGTTCTTCGACTTTTTCATTAATTTTCCAACCTGATTCCGTTCGAATACAGGTGTCGTTATACCATCCCCCAACTGTGAATATGTGAAGTTGTTCGCCAGCAGAATCATAGATTCCTTCTTCGTTAATAGGAACCCCCATGGGGTTAGAAAATATTGTTCGACACGTTGCCGAATCACCATCAATTTCGATTAAAGATTTGCCGATTAAGTGTTGGGTCATGGGGAAAATAGCCAAACTAGTCTGAAGCCATAGCTTGATAGTAGGATAATCTCCTTTCCCTTCAGGGCCGCCAGAACTTTCATAGTCGAGATGGGCATCTTCAGTAAAGACACTATCTAGCAGGTCCCAGTCCTTAGAGTCGATTGCTTCAATGTAACGAACCATCAATTGCTCTATTTCAAGACGATCGCTTATTTCGGTTATCTCCATATTTGACTCCTAAACGATTCGACTATTCCTATCACCCCAGTATTCATCTCGGAGAAGGCGTTTATATAGTTTTCCAGTTGGATGTCTTGGGAGTTCATCTCTAAAGTCGACAGTTCTCGGGCATTTAACCTTTGCTAGTTGCTCATGGCAAAAAGCTAGCAACTCTCTCTCCACATCCGCACTTGCTGACTCAGGGTCAATCAGCTGGACTACTGCCTTCACTTCTTCACCTAAGTCATCGTTTGGAACTCCAAAAACTGCTACATCTAAAACCTTGGGATGCATAGTGAGCACGTTCTCAGCTTCTTGGGGGTAAATGTTTACTCCACCGGAGATAATCATGAAGGCTTTTCGGTCAGTGAGGTAGAGATAGCCATCTTCATCAAGACGACCGATATCGCCAAGAGTCGACCAGCCATTTGCGAGTCTCGCACCCTTTGTTTTCTCTGGATCATTGTGGTACTCGAAAGTGGAATCACTTTCAAAATAAACTGTTCCGACTTCCCCAACCGGTAATTCTTCCCCGTTGTCATTGACGATGTGTAAAGTCCCCTGTATCGCACTTCCAACGGTCCCTTCATGCTCAAGCCATTGTTGGCTATTGCAATAACAGAAACCATTCCCCTCAGTTCCTGCATAATATTCGTGAATGATTGGCCCCCACCAATCAATCATTTGTTTCTTGACAGGTATCGGGCACGGAGCTGCTGCATGAACAACTCCTTGAAGAGAGGTGACGTCAGCTTTATCGCGTACACTCTGGTCGAGCTTCAATAGGCGTACAAACATCGTAGGGACTACTTGGAGGAATGAAATCTGATACTTCTCTATGCTTTCCAACATTTCGTCGGGGCTGAATCTTGGCATTACAACTACCGTTCCTCCGATTTTGTGAATTCCTCTGCAGAATCTGAGCGGGGCTGCATGGTAGAGCGGGGCAGGAGAAAGGTAATTTGTTTCTTGATTTGCACCAAATAGAGCTCCCATTAGAGCAGTAACTCCGTCAGTTTCTCCCAGAGAGGTACCAGGGAGAGGTACTTTCACTCCCTTCGGGCGTCCAGTGGTTCCCGAAGAGTAGAGCATGTCAGCACCCTCAATTCTCGGACCTGCCGGGCTAAGAGGCTGCTGGTCCAAGAGGTCTTCTAGAGAGTCAAATCCATCAATATTCCCCCCAACACATAACCGAAGAGAAACATCAGGTATTTCTGAAGCAACCTCTAGAGCTTCAGCCCCTTTATAAGGCGAAGTAATGAATGCCCTTGCCCCACAGTCCTTTATGATGTATTCAATCTCCGGTGCAGTTAGGCGAGAACTGATAGCTGTGTAGTACAGGCCGGCGTAATGGGCGCCCCAACAGATAGGTAAGAATTCAAGTCGATTCTCCAGACATAAGGCAATATGATCTCCGGCCTTAAACCCTGCATTTTGTAGAAGGTTTGCCATCTTTTCTGCGTAAGAGTGGAGCTCCTCGTATGTCATGGTTTCACCAGTATCTGACATTACAAGAGCGGGCTTATTTGGATGACTTTTTGCATGAACGCCGGGATACATAACTTTCCTTAATTCAACTTTCTCTAGGTTCTTCGAAGTAAATACCAAGATACCCCTAAGACTTAGCCCCGCCCAATTAGATCATTTAGATCGTGAAAGATTTTGGCCAATCATCAGGGCGGAGTAAAGCATCTGATCCGCCATCAACGATGACTACCGAGCCACACATAAAGTCTGCTGCGTCAGAGAGCATCATTTCTATCCACCTAGCAATTGTTTCAGGAGATCCGAAACCCCCAGTAGGAATCGGTAATGTCTTGATAGCATCCCCAAACTCTTCGTCATCTAGGCCTCCCTGCAGAAGAGGGGTAAGTATCGCTCCAGGAGCTATTGCGTTTAATCTAATTCTGGACCCAGCCCACTCTTCAGAAGGGGCAGATCTTCGGACGAAACGAGCTACCGCCGTCTTCGAAGCTGCATAAGCAATAGCCATTGAGGTCATGCCGGAATAGCCTCCAAGAATTTGATTACATTTCTCTTCATCAAAAGCGAGACATGCTTCTATAAGGCTTTCAGGAACATTTGGTGTAATAGTCGTTGAGTTTGAAGACACAGCTACCACTTTCGCAGTGGAATTCGAAACAGCTAAAGCTTCGCGCAATCCATTGATAATCTTGACTGTCCCCAACCAGTTGATAGAAATAATTTTCTCGGGGTCATAGGGCGGTCCCACCCCTGCAGAAGTAACAAGGCCATCTAAAGCACCTCCTGCTCTATCAAGCGTTTCTGATATAGCTTGATTCCTGCCATCGACGTTACTTAAGTCCGCTATAACATCCGCATCATTAAGGTCGATCCCGATAACATTAGCGCCATCCGACTCTAAAGAATTCCTTAAGGATGCCCCAATGCCAGATGCACTTCCTGTAATTGCGATCGTTCTCTCTTTGTTGGAAGGCATATAAAGGTTTTAGACCATACTCCTTAAATAAACAATCAGAGGGGAAAGAGGATTTTTGTCTGAAGCAGGCCAAAATGGGAAAGTGACTCAAGACAAAGAATTGGGGCCTTCATCAGAAGTCCCACATAACCCAATCACTCCGACAGGAGATAGAAATATATGGGAAGCTTTGTTCCCCTTGATCGCTTTCATTGTCGTTAATCGCTTGTTTGGTTTGCTATGGGCGATTGTTGTAGCGACGGTTTGGTCGCTAAAAATTACATTTCAAAGATACCGACAGGGATACCCTATCGGCCGATTTTTGCCAATAGTAACTATCGGGATTATTGCTAGGGGAGTCGTTGGAATCATTACAGACAGCGAAGCAGTGTATTTCGGAATCGGAATCGGAATCAAGGCATCGGTCGGCTTCGCGCTCATTATTTCCGTTTTTCTGAAAAAAAATCTGCTGGTGAAATATGCGCCGCTCATTTTAGGCCTTAAAAAAAGCATTACATCTCAAGAGGTCTATGTGAAGGCCATGAACCATATTTCAGTATTTATAGCTTTCGCACAATTTTCCAGCTCTGCATTCGATATTTGGCTATTTAACAATGCTTCGGTTGACGGGTATTTAATCATCCGGTTTTTTGTAAATTGGCCCTTCACGACACTTGTAATACTCGGATCCTTCTTTTACTTAAACCGACGTTTGAGCCAGATTCAAGACTTTCCTGGGCTAGCAACAATTATGGAAGAAAGACTAGCGAAAGATGATCCAGGTCAAGAGCGTAAGTGAAATACGAACGAGACTTGAGGTATGACCTAAATGAGATATAAGGAGGAACCAGATGGTTAAAGATGATTTAATCGGAAGTGGAGTTCTAGTAACTGGAGGTGGTACTGGTATAGGTAAAGCGTGTGCTGCTTCCTTAGTGCGCAATGGCGCTTCAGTTACTATCTGTGGACGAACCGAGGGGCGACTTCAGCAGGCACAAGAAGAAATCGCACAAGCCAGTGGTAGGGAAGAAAAGATTCAGTATCGGGTTTGTGACGTGACTGAAGAGGAACAGGTAGAGGAGGCTATGGCAGCAGCTTCCCATTTTGGAAACGGACTTAATGGAGTGGTTGCCAATGCAGGAGGAGGCGGAGCACTAGCCCCATATCACCTACAAGGTCTTGAGGAGTTCACTAGGGTCCTTCACCTCAACGTATTAGGGACAATGCTATGCATAAAGCATTCGGTTCCCTACTTAAAAGAGTCAGGAGGCGGTTCATTTGTAGGAATGTCGTCAATCGCCGGGCATCTGACTCATCTTTGGTTCGGAGCGTACCCTGCAGCAAAAGCTGGGATAGAAGCGATGATTAGGAATGCAGCAGATGAATTTGGGAAGTCGAACATCCGCTTCAACGCAGTTCGCCCAGGCTTTATTGCAACTGAGATAATGGAGGGAGTTCCTAGAGAAAGCGAAACCTTTAAGTCCTACATAGATAATACGCCCATGGCAGATATCGGGACTCCTGAAGATGTTGCCTCCTTGGTGAAATTCTTGATCAGTCCAGATTCCCGATGGATTACCGGTCAATGCATCAATGTTGATGGAGGGCATTCACTTCGTAGAGGTCCCCAGTTCACTGAATTCTTAGTAGGCCTAACAGGCGAGGAAATTCTCGGAGATCCTAAAGGGTAGAAGCTAACAATCAGTATTAAATGCCCAGCCTGTTTGATCATAGATCAGTTATAACAAGAAATATTTCAGATTTCCTTTTCGAGCTGCATAAGGCATGAAGCCAGCCCATAAACAAATGAATTCGGCATTTCGACAGGATCAGCGAGTAACTTAATGCTGGCTATACGTTCGAGAAAGATTTCAAAGAAAAGTTTTATTTCCAATCGCGCTAATGATGCCCCCAAGCAAAAATGAGTACCGAACCCAAAAGCAATGTGATGATTGGGATCTCTAGCAATATTTAGATTTTCCGGATTGTCAAAATGAGAAGTGTCACGGTTTGCAGAAGAATACATTAGAACAATCTGTTGCCCTTTTCGAATTACCTCTCCACCAATTTCATAATCCTCTGTAGCTACGCGGCACATATTATGGATAGGCGTAACAAATCGAATAAATTCTTCTACCGCTAAATCTAGGTTGGCTCCATTCTTCAAAAGATCCCATTGGTCAGGATTTTTAGTCAGCTCTAAAAGACTCCGAGCTATAACTGTCCTTGTCGTTTCTGCACCACCATCTAGTAATAGAAGACAGTCGCTGATGATTTGATCCAACCCAAAGTCTGTCTTATCTCTTAAACCATTTTTTTCAGCTTCGATCCAAGTACTCATAATGTCATCACTAGGGGATTTGAGTTTTTCTTCATATAAATCTGAACAAGCTTGAACGAATTCAAAAACAGCATTTGCCCCAGCTTCATTGGCATATCTCGGACCACCCCCAAGAGCTATCGTTTCTTCGGACCACCGTTGCAGTGCAGGCCAAAGTCGATCCGGGAATCCAAGCAGGTGACCTATCATCATTGCTGGTAGCGGGGCAGCTAGCTCCCCGACAATATCAACAGGTCGATCTTCTGAAGTAGCATTATCCAATAACCGGTGGACTGCACCTTCAATATGTGGGGTCCAAGAATTAACTGACCTAGGCGTGAACCGCCGAGACACAAGCAATCTTCGCACACTATGCTCTGGGTCATCAAGACCAATAATTGACTTGTCAGCGGGCATATTCGGGCGGTACCCCCCCTTGTCTCTGTCCGAATTAATGAACACCGTCTTATTCTTCTCAATTTCAACTATGTCGTCATATCTTGAAATTCCCCAGAGCTCGTTTGCTGCATCCCAATACACTGGGCACTCAGACCTCATCCACTGATATGCCGCATACGGGTCATCTACGTAGAATTCGCCATCTAGTAGATCGATCATCCTATCAGCCATATTTCTTCACCGTAGCTTCTATATGGGGTCTATGCTCTTTGCTAAGTAATGTTCATAAGTTGTTCACAAATAGTTTAATAAACACTGCCAGGACGGTCTCCGAAGAACTAGAACGCGATACCGTGAATGTATGACTTTGGATATCGATATAGCGAAATATGGACTCTTGCAGTCAGTTGTGGATCAGAAAAATTATGAGAGATCTATCAGCAGATTCCGAGAGGCTGGGATTCTATTACCTACCTTTGAACAACTTTCCAACCCTTCTTCAATTCCCGAAAAGATCCTTACTAAATTAGAAGAAATTGACCCAAACGAAGCTCACCCACTTAATCTCTTTCGTGTGCATTGGTACAATTCTTTTCAGAGTGCTCGCCAAACAGCTTTGCCGGAACATATCCTTCTTCCGAAGGAATTAACCGGAGTTGATGCTCAAATTGTTCTTTTGTTCGGTAACCGTTTTCCAATGATTACTGCACATAAAGTACTCGCAGCATATTCATGCTTTTTGCCACGAGTAGTTAGTGGACAGTTCAATCCTGATATACATCGTGCAGTGTGGCCATCTACCGGAAACTATGCTCGCGGAGGAATAGCAATCTCGACTCTATTGCAAAGTCGAGGTGTCGCAGTGCTACCAGAGAACATGAGCAAAGAGCGTTTCGACTGGTTAGACAAGTGGGTACTAGACCCAGAGGACGTAATACGAACACCTGGATCAGAAAGCAATGTCAAAGAGATTTATGACGCGTGCAATGAACTACAGAAGGACGAAACCAACTTCATCTTTAATCAGTTCTCAGAATACGCAAATCACATAGGACATTACAAGGTAACTGGGAAAGCTCTAGGTCATGTCTTCGAGACAATGCGAATGGCTAACCCTGATCTTGAATTGAAAGCATTCGTATCTGCTTCTGGTTCTGCAGGAACCCTAGGAGCAGGAGATAGATTAAAGGACGATTTCGGAGCAAAGATCGTTGCCGTTGAAGCATTAGAATGCCCTACCATGCTCTACAACGGATACGGGGAGCACAATATCCAGGGAATCGGAGATAAACATATCCCTCTAATCCATAACGTCATGAATACGGACATAGTCGTAGGAGTCAGTGACCAAGCAACTGATAGGTTGAATCTACTCTTTACAACTGATGAGGGAAAAAAATTCCTTGTTGAAGAAATGGGGATAGATGCAGAAATTGTTATGAATCTCTGCCATTTTGGTTTCTCTTCAATCTGCAATATGACAGCTGCAATAAAGACCGCAAAAGCTCTCAACCTTGGCGAAAACGACGTTGTGATAACTGTTGCAACTGATGGTTCCGAGCTTTACGAGAGTGAAAAACAACAATTGTTGCAAAGTGAATTCAATAGTGATTTCAATATGGGTCATGCCAGCGAGATAGCATCCACTTTTCTTAAGGAAATTAATACCGAACATCTATTGCAGTTGGATGAAATAGGTCGGGAGAGAATTTTTAACTTAGGTTATTACACTTGGGTAGAGCAACAAGGAGTTAGTGTAGAAGATTTTGACGCCCGGCGGGATCAGAAATTCTGGGACTACCTTCACACTATGACGCCGGCATGGGACAATATGGTCGAAGAGTTCAATGATCAGACAGGTGTGACGGTCTAGGTGCTTGAACCAACAAATGCCTCAAGTCAATCTTGGCTTCCTACTCCTCCTAGGGCGACTTGGCCAACACCTGAAGAATCTGCATCAACCCCATATATTAAATGGAGAAAGCTCCTATGGTCATGGCATTATGCTATTGACAAAGGCTGGACCGATGATGACTATGTTTCGTTAGTAACCGAAATCGATAAAGCAATTGCAACTATAGATGGTTCCGGGTTCGGAATAACTCCTACAGGAACATGGATAGGCGCTTCAGATATGCTTCCAAATTTCTGTCTTTGGAAGGACGAAACCAACAATGTTGCCGGATCCCATAAAGCAAGACACTTAATGGGAGTACTACTTCATTTAGCTGTTAATGCCACCCATACAGACCAAAGATTAGCGATATCTTCATGTGGAAATGCAGCAATAGGCGCAGCAACAGTTGCCCGGGCTGTCAATAGGCCGATAGATGTCTATATCCCTACTTGGGCAAGTCCAAATATAGTAAATCAGCTTGAGAAGCTGGATGCCACCATACATGTATGCGACAGGAAGCCGGGCGAGCTGGGGGATCCATGTATGAATCAGTTTCAAGAAGCCATCAATAAAGGTTCACTTCCTTTCACGGTCCAGGCCTCTGAAAATATTTTAGCTCTAGATGGTGGAAGAACGTTGGGGTGGGAACTAGCAGAGGTGATTTCGTCTAATGCTATAGATCACCTCTTTATACAAGTCGGAGGTGGAGCCCTGCTTACAAGCTGCACCATAGGCCTATTAGAAGCTAAAGAGTTCGGAATTCTCGAGACGGTTCCTAAAGTATGTGCTGTCCAAGCTGAAGGGTGTGCGCCGTTCAATAAAGCCTGGAAAGATCTTCCCCAAGAAGTAGCAGCCCAAGAAAAGGTCGATTATGCAATTTCTAATGCTGCAACGTTAATGTCTCCTTGGGAGAAACCAGAAAGTCTCGCAACTGGGATCCTCGATGATGTCACCTATGACTGGATTGGCGTTGTAAAAGCCCTCGCTTATACAGGAGGAGAAAGTATCGTAGCTTCAGAAAAAGAAATATCTATAGCCTACGACTTAGTGAATCTTCAAGGTATTAATGCTGAACCTACTGGATCGGCCGGTTTAGCGGGGGTAATGTCCGCAATGAAATTAGGCTATCTGCAGCATTCAGACCGAGTGGGGGTTCTATTAACTGGAGTTCTTCGTTAGATAGAAATGGTTAAATGCTATTGAATAGTTGTTCGGTCATTTCGAGCTAGCGTGACCCAGATGCGCCCAGGGGGTACCTTTAGGTCATTGCCATTCTCATCTTGGATAGAAAACCACTCAGCGTCTGATTCTCGTGACCATGTTCCTGAGACAACTTTCCCTTCAGCTAGTATCCATGCAGGCCCGCTTCCCGTTGTTACCGTTACGGGTACGACGCGCCCAGATGTGCAACCATAACATGTCATATACACGTCCATTTCAAAAACTATAAGCGTGTCAGCAGAAACTCGCTGGGCGTTTCCTTCGGAATCTAGATAGTAATGAGGGTTACCTGTTGTGTCCTTTTCGTAATGATTTAGGACAGGGTTCCAATACCAGCTTGAAGAAAACTCGTATGGGTAGGTCATCGATATTTGTGTTGCTGGTGTTGCATCTTCCGGCATTTCCCCAAAATTCCACAGAGCTTCCAGGGGTTCGTCGTAATCGCCCCTATCGTCTAGTGTGCGTAAAGCAACCGTGTCACCATAGAGATTATGAGGGGGGTAACGGTCGCTTATTCGAAATGTTCCTTCTGGCTCCAAGAAGTAGCGAACTGATGAATTCCAAGCTAATTCATACACCCAGTCTTGCCCCCCCGAATTAACGAAACCTGCTCCGAAAGGATTTTGAAGGGCGATATCGGTTGGGCGCATCGAGCGTATTGGTCCTATGTATTCGACATCGGATGCCTGAAAGAACGCAAGATAGCGAGTCAGGCCTTCCACCCATATCTCAAAAATGAGGTCAGCTTTTTCGATCCCAGATTGGGGGCGGGCCTCCAGATGGTTGTCTACCTTTACACCTAGAATTCTTCGAGTGAGACTTTCTTCAGAAACAGCGGTTCCATTTAGAGGAGACCGAATAATTCCATCTTTCTCGTCTTGTTCAAACTGAGACAAAACAGGGGTTGGTGTAGGAGCGGGGGATGAACTATCAGGGGTTTCTGTAGGTGTTGGTGTCGGCGGACTTGTTGGCGTTAGCTCGGGAGTGCTTTTTTCTTCAATAGTTTCTTCGACAGGGGTGCTGTTCCCGCCACACGCCGTCAGCAGAAGGGCAGTGGCTGTCAAAAGAAGAGTGATCCAGACTAGTGGAGCGCCTTTCGAGTTTCGATGTGATTTAGTAGAATTCGACACTTGACGATAGTAGGGGAAATTCTTATCAAGCTGAAGTCACCAAGGAAGAATTTTATTATGAAAAGTTATATGGGAGATTTCATATACATGCTTAGATTTCGGTTGATTGGAAATTTCTAACCTTTACTTAAACCCGATTCTCTCATCAATGTACTCGTTTGTAAAAATATCTGAAGGGCCTATCTTTTTTGTATTGATCCCAGCTTTTTCCATAAGGTCAATCACCTCTTGGACCCGATCTTGATCCATGTCTCCAACTACGTCATTCGTTCCATTTCCTACAAGACCTAACTCCGATTGGGTGTTTACCGAATAATTAGCGATCTCTTCGCCGTAAACCCAAGAACTATTAAATGATTCAACCACATCGACAATCAGGGCGTTGGTATTGTCAGGGTTCGAACTAAAGCTCACAACAGCCCTCTGAATTATCGGAACCAAATCTTTCAAACAGGAATCGAGAGAGACTTGATCGTTAGACCTAATCGCTAAGGTCTGAGAATAAACAGGGAATCCAGCGTCGTGGAGGAGCTGGTATTTAACATCTTTACCCCACTCTTCGTATGTATTTTTGTAATTGTATGGCTCTGCAGAAGCAAATCCTTGCTGGGCGATCGATCCCTGATTGGCAATAAAGTTAGCTGGAGATCCGTCATACGAAGGATCTACCTGATCTGCAGACCATATCCCTTGTGCGATAAAGACCTCTGAGAATACTTCTGGTCCGAATACGCTGATTGTGACTTTTCTCTTTCCTAAGTCTTCAATGGACTCAATATCTGGGTAGGTATCCGGATCCCACATGATCATTTGTGGATTTTTTTCAAGTGGCGCAACCACTGATAGAAGAGGGGCACTATCGAACCGGGTGATTTGCCCCTCAGTATTTGCATAGCCCAAGGTAATACTAGTATCGGTATACATATGACTTGCTACTGGGGTGAAGCCAATAGCTGGTCCGCCAGTCCTAACCTCAAGTCCAATGCCGGTATCAACTTCTCCATCGTGAAGGGTGCCAGAAACTGAGCGATTTTCATTATCTATCAAGTAGATGCCGTCTCCGAAAAGTTCGTAAGTCGCCCCGTACTCTGACTCGGGGTACCAGTCTGTCTGAATAATAATTGGATCCGGACAGGAGTCTAAGCCTTCTACTGCCGAAGAACTATCTTCCTCTGCTGGGGAATCCCCCCCACACGCCATAAGTCCACTGAGTGATAAAAGCACTATTGCCGTTAGTAGTAACCTGGGAATGAAAATTTTGTCCATAGTTTTATTCTCAGTTGGGGGTCTGGCCAGTATCTCGCTTTCTTTCCTAGAAAACCAAGCTAAAGAATAAAGTGTAAAGAAAATGTAAAATACAAACTTGATTTGAGC